>ENA-OPYX01000177-OPYX01000177.1-human-gut-metagenome-genome-assembly--contig:-NODE-177-length-37206-cov-3.678740_pt1 | contig 37206 bp, 29 predicted proteins | sample MGYA00242639_ERZ504486 | MGnify/ENA primary metagenome ERZ504486 (study PRJEB26092, sample SAMD00036296) | human gut metagenome | host: Homo sapiens | study: EMG produced TPA metagenomics assembly of... | reverse complement strand
GTTTGAGTATTAAACTATAGATGTGTGACTATTAATTAAAATGAATGTTTCACATCAAAATGTTTATTATGTTTCACGTGAAACATTTTACACTTGCATTTCACATGTAATGAATACATATCAATTAATTATAAGCACTATATTATTAATCGGAGGCTGATTATGGGGAGAGTAATAGCAATTTGCTAACCAGAAGGGTGGTGTTGGTAAGACAACAACGGCAATTAATTTAACAGCTTGCCTTGCAGAGGCAGGACAAAAAGTTTTACTTATAGATATTGACCCACAGGGTAACGCAACAAGTGGAGTTGGAGTGGATAAGAATGAAGCAGACAAAACTGTATATGATGTAATTCTTAGAGAGTGTGATATATCCGAGGCAATAATTAAAGATGTATATGATAATATGGACTTACTTCCATCTAATATGAATTTAGCTGGAGCAGAGATTGACCTTATAGATGTTGAAGATAGAGAATATGTACTTAAAGAAGAAGTTGCAAAGATAAGAAGAAATTACGATTATATAATAATGGACTGTCCTCCATCTTTAAGTATGCTAACAGTAAATGCAATGACAGCTGCAGATACAGTGTTAGTACCAATACAATGCGAATACTATGCACTTGAAGGTTTGTCACAGTTAATCTATACAATTAATCTTGCTAAGAAAAGTTAAATAAAAATCTTGAATTAGAAGGTGTTGTGTTTACAATGTATGACTCAAGAACTAATCTTTCATTGCAGGTTGTTGAAAATGTCAAGGATAATCTTAAACAGAATATATACAAGACAATTATTCCTAGAAATATAAGATTAGCAGAAGCTCCAAGTTATGGACAGCCAATAAATATATATGATACAAGATCAACAGGTGCAGAAAGTTATAGATTATTGGCACAGGAAGTTATGGAAAGAGATAAAGAAATAAAGGAGAAATAATATGCCAACAAAGTCAACTGGAACTAAAAGTTCTGCCAAAAGAAGTAAGACAAGTGGATTGGGAAGAGGGATTTCTAATTTAATACCTGAAGCACCTACAGAAGAAAATGTAGTTGTTAAAGAGGTAGTCAAAGAAGTTGTAAAGGAAGTACCAGCAGAAACTAAAGTGAAATTATCTTTGATAGAGCCTAATAAAGATCAGCCAAGAAAAGCATTTGATGAAGATGCGTTGATTGAATTATCAGAATCGATAAAACAGTACGGTGTATTACAGCCATTATTAGTTCAGAAGAAAGATAATTACTATGAGATTATAGCAGGTGAGAGAAGATGGAGAGCTGCTAAGCTTGCAGGTGTTAAGGAAGTACCAGTAATTATTAAAGACTATTCTTCACAGGAGATAGTGGAAATTGCTCTTATTGAAAATATTCAGAGAGAAGATCTTAACCCAATTGAAGAAGCTAAAGCATATCAAAGACTTATTAAAGATTATAGACTTAAACAAGATGAGGTTGCAGAAAAGGTTTCTAAGTCAAGAGCTGCAATTACTAACTCATTAAGATTATTAAAGCTTGATGAGAGAGTCCAGGATATGGTGATTGAAGGTAAAATCAGCAGCGGACACGCAAGAACAATTATAACAATCGAAGATAAAGATAAGCAGTATATGATTGCTCAGAAAATATTTGACGAGAAGTTAAGTGTGAGAGATGTAGAAAAATTAATGAAAGCACTTGAAGCACCAGAGAAACCAGAAAAGAAGCTCCGAAGAATGATTTTGTCTATAGAGATTTAGAGCAGAAGATGAAGGCAATTATGGGAACTCAGGTTGTAATCAAGAATAAGAATAACAATAAAGGAAAAATAGAAATAGAATATTACTCTCAGGCAGAATTAGAGAGAATATACGAATTATTGCAGAAGATTAACTAAATAATACTTTCAAATATAATGAGCACAGAGTGCTCATCTTAAAAGTTCCTTGCGGAACTTTATATGTGCTGGAAAGCAGCACGAAAAATTAAGAAATAATGAGCACATAGTGCTCATCTTAAAAGTTCCTTGCGGAATTTTATATGTGCTGGAAAGCAGCACGAAAATTAAGAAATAATGAGCACAGAGTGCTCATCTTAAAAAGTTCCTTGCGGAATTTTATATGTGCTGGAAAGCAGCACGATATTTAAGATATAATACAAATATATTAAATATTAAAACGATAAATAATTAACGAAAGGAATAAAACAATGTTAGATGTATTTGGATTGTTTAGCGTACCAACATTATATGTGCTTATTGGAATAAGCGTATTATTGATAGTGGCAATTATTCTTTCTATTGTAGCTATTGCGAAGTCATCGGCAATGAAGAAGAAGTACAACATTATGATGGAAGGCTCAGAAGGAAAGAGTATCGAGAAATTAATTAAAGAGTATACTGACGATGTGAAACTTTTAAAAGAAACATATGAGGACAATACAAATTCGATTAAAGATATATATGATAAGATGCAGTATACATTTCAGAAGGTTGGAGTTGTTAAGTATGATGCTTTTCATGAAATGGGCGGCAAATTAAGTTTTGCAATATGTATGCTTGATAAAAATGATAATGGCTGTCTTGTTAATGTAATGCACAGCAATAACGGCTGTTTTGCGTATATTAAAGAGATTATTAATGGTGAGTCATTTATTGAATTAGGTGATGAGGAAGCCAATGCGTTAAAGCAGGCAGTTGCTGGAAGAATGGGTGATGTTGAGCTTAGCAGAGAAGTCAACGATATAGTTAATAATTAAAATGATGAAAATAATAATGGCAATACTAGAATAATAACGAATATAATAAAGTACATTAAAAGATACATAAATAAATATATAAAATGCTGGAAAATATATATAAAAAGGTGCATAATTAAAAGAGTATCAAATTCGTTATATGGAGGAAAAAATGTTAGATTTAAAATTTGTAAGAGAAAATCCAGATATTGTTAAACAGAATATAAAGAATAAATTTCAGGATAGAAAGTTACCTTTAGTTGATGAAGTTATTGAACTTGATGCACAGGCTCGTGCTACAAAGACAGAAGCTGATGAGTTAAGAGCTAACAGAAACAAGCTTTCTAAGCAGATTGGTGCTTTAATGGCACAGGGCAAGAAGGAAGAAGCTGAGGCTGTTAAGGCTCAGGTTAATACTGATGCTGACAGATTAAAGGAACTAGAAGCAAAAGAAACAGAACTTAATGAAAAAGTTACTAAGATTATGATGACAATTCCTAACATTATTGATCCATCAGTACCAATAGGTAAAGATGACAGTGAAAATGTAGAGATTGAAAAGTTCGGTGAACCAGTAGTTCCAGATTTTGAAATACCTTATCATACAGAGATTATGCAGAAGTTTAATGGTATTGACCTTGATGCGGCTGGAAAGGTTGCAGGTAATGGTTTCTATTATCTTATGGGCGATATTGCAAGACTTCATTCAGCAGTAATTTCTTATGCAAGAGATTTTATGATTGACAGAGGTTTCACATATTGTATTCCTCCATATATGATAAGAAGTAATGTTGTTACAGGCGTTATGAGCTTTGATGAAATGGATGCAATGATGTACAAGATTGAAGGCGAAGACCTTTACCTTATAGGTACAAGTGAACATTCAATGATTGGTAAATTTATTGATACAATTACACCAGAGGAAGAGCTTCCAAAGACACTTACAAGCTATTCACCTTGTTTCAGAAAAGAAAAAGGTGCTCATGGTATTGAAGAGAGAGGTGTATATAGAATTCATCAGTTTGAGAAGCAGGAAATGATCGTTGTATGTAAGCCAGAAGACAGCAAAATGTGGTTTGATAAGTTATGGCAGAATACAGTTGATATGTTCCGTTCCCTTGATATACCGGTTAGAACACTTGAATGTTGTTCAGGTGATTTAGCTGATCTTAAGGTTAAGTCAATTGACGTAGAAGCTTGGTCACCAAGACAGAAGAAGTATTTCGAAGTTGGTTCATGCTCTAACTTAGGTGATGCTCAGGCAAGAAGATTAAAGATAAGAGTACAGGGTCCAGACAAGAACAAGTATTTTGCACACACATTGAATAACACTTGTGTTGCACCTCCAAGAATGTTAATCGCATTCCTTGAGAACAATCTTCAGGCTGATGGAAGCGTTAGAATTCCAAAGGCACTCCAGCCATATATGGGTGGAAAGACAGAACTTAGCAAGTAATTAAATATTAAGAAACAAAATATAATTTAACAAGAGATATAGTTTGACAAGACATTTGATTTAATAACATATTTGGTTTCACAAGGTATTTAATTTAATAAGTTAATTAGTTAAACACATTTAACATAATTGTTATCCTGCGTTGATGATGAATTATATGTACTGGAAAGTATGATATAGGTGCATAAAATTTGTCGTCAATACAGGATATTTTTAATTGTTATATATTATTTGATATATAGATTAATTTGTGTTATCTTTATAATATTAGATGTTTATTATGATAGTTTAGATGCTGGAAATGGAGTATGTATGAAACAGGTTAAGGTAAAAAATCTTAAGGGAAATGAGATAACAGCCCTTCCTATAGTGACAGATAGTGGCACAGTACTTATACATGCAGATGTTGTATTGAATTCAGAATTGATTAACAGAATTAGGAGTTTGGGAATACAAAGTCTAAGCATTAAAGAATATCCTGATGAAATAATTGACCCTGGGGAATATGGTCATATAATTATTGGAACAGATGATAAGCTGGGTGAAGACGATGACATTTATTCTGATAATAGTAATGGCACAGGGATAGATAATGATAATAATTACAATAAAGAAAATAGAAAATGTAAGCGGAAGATGGCAATCAGTAACACCGATAATAAATGGTGGATGAAAGTGATTAATTATCAAGATAAAAGCAATAATAAAAATGACAGCGATAATGTGAATAATGACAGCCATAATGCAGAGAACTTACACGATAATGAATTGAATAAATCGGACATAGATAGTAATGAATCCAATAGCAAAGCTAAATCGCATAGTGGTAATAGTTATTACAGACATATCTATAAAGTTGAAGAAACGACTAATAATTCGAGGAAAGTTGTTAAAAATGTCCTTGAGAAACACATTTACAAGCATAATCAGGATTTGAAAATATTAGGTTTAGAGGCTGAACGAATTATTGAATCTGTGCTTTCAGAGCCAGAGGTTATTAACAATATAACAGAGATAAGAAATTTATCAACAGATATGTATACACACTGTATCAACGTGTGTTCATTATCTACAATTATGGCGTTAAGACTTAAAATGAGTGATAAGCAGGTTAAAAATGTATCCATGGGAGCGATGCTTCACGACATAGGTTTAAGATACATTAAGACACCATATATGAACACCAATGAAACATATATGAATACTAAAGATGCAATAGAATATAAGAAGCATACTATATTTGGGTATAGTTCTGTTCAGGACGAGGATTGGATACCGGATATAGCTAAAGAAATAATACTTTTACATCACGAAAGAATAGACGGCAAGGGATATCCATTTTCTCATAAAGGAGATAAACTGAAAATGGAAGTTAAGCTTGTATCTTTATGCGATGATTTTGACAGTCTTATAAGTGGTGTGGGTAATCCTAAGCTCAAGATATATGAGGCCATTGAGTATATTAAAGCTAATCAGGGATTAAAATATGATGCAACAATAGCAGAGAAGCTTCTTGAAACAGTAGCAGTATATCCTGTTGGAATTAAGGTTATTACAAGTGAGGGTGAAACGGGCATTGTTGTAAGGCAGAATAAGAAGTTTACTGACAGACCGGTAATTAAAATGTTAAAACATTCAGATGGATCTTTATATGAAGATGAGGTGGAAAAAGATCTTATGGAGTATCTTACACTGTTTATTGTAGATACTGAGTAATACAGGAATGAAGGATTGTTATGAATTTATATATAAAGGCTATAGGATTTGAGCAGGTGGATTCGGACTTTGAAGAGCAGATGATACACGCAGGTATTCTGGACAGTTTGGAGAAGGGGCTTGTTATAAAGAATAATGAGCTTAACCGTGGTGCGGTCATAGTAAGAATAAGCGAGTCTACAGGTTTGTACATATACGGAAGATTTAAAGATAAAGAATTCATATATGAATATTATTTTCCATTTGTTATTGGAAGAACAAGATGTGATAATGATGAGATTACAATAGAAAGACATCTGGATAAGGAATCCTATGCAGTTGTATGTGATGAGTCAAAGACAGGTGTTACCCTTATATTTTATCTGCAAAATGTAATGGATTATCTGGACTACATTTGTGATGAAAAAGGTCTTAACCAGAAAGATTACGATATAGATTCGAGAAGCTATGTATATAAAATTCCAATAAAGAATAAAATGGTAAGCCTTACGGCATTGTCACTTGGCGGAATAATTATGCTTCCAACAAGAAATAATAAGTCAGATTCTGTCAGAATGAAGAAGGAGAAGGACGACAGACAAAGACTTATACAGGCGGCTAAGAAGGGTGACGAGTCGGCAATAGAGAGCCTGACAATAGAAGATATAGATACATACAATGAGCTTTCACACAGAATTGTAAAGGAAGATGTATTTTCAATAGTTGATTCTTCATTTATGCCATGTGGCGTTGAGTGCGACCAGTATCAGGTAGTCGGCGAGATACTAGAGTTGTCTGAGGAGATTAATCATTACACCAAAGAGAAAATATATATAATGGTTATTGAATGTAACGACCTTAATATGACTGTTGCCATTAATCAGGCTCATCTGCTTGGCGAACCCGCTGTTGGCAGGAGATTTAAGGGGCAGATATGGCTGCAGGGAAGTGTTAAGTTTAATAATTAAAATATTTGCCTGAAATGGACAGATGTGATATAATTAAATAAGTGACGTTAAGCTCACATAATAAAAATGGTTACCGTAGCCTGAAGGCTGAAAAGCCCTGATACGGAGCTTGTTCTCTTAGTTAAATGGATATAACGAGCGCCTCCTAAGCGCTAGTTGTGGGTTCGATTCCCGCAGGGAACATTAATTTCTTGCAACAATGATTGTGAAAATTCATTGTTGCATTTTTTATTTTATGGTGATTGTGAGCACCATAAAAATATATAAATGAGTAGTTGGAACACCGAAAAAATAAAAGGGGGCACAGGGAACTAAATCCATTCTTAAAAAAATCATACAAAAACTACATCAATAAGTATAAATTTCTATTGCATTTAAAATTGAATTGTGATAGTTTTATCAATGTCTGATGGACAATAATTATGAGACTGGGTATATGAGGTTTTTACCCGGTTTTTTGTAATGTGATTCAGAAAAATTTATTAAACAAATAAAAACAAAAGAAAGGGAAATCATATGGCAAAGTTAAGAAAATGGATAGGTAATTTAAAAGTTTCAGCGAAATTGCAGGTATACCGGATGGCGGTATTAGTGATGACAGCTTTTTTTTGTATTGGTGGCACTTGTATCAACATTAGTGATTCGTTCGACTATACATAGTATTACGGAAGTGTGGTCTCCTTCACTTGAGTGTCTGCAGGAATTACAAACAATAACTGCTAAATATAGAATCAAACAGTATCAGCATCTTGTAGAAACAGATACAGCAGCTATGGCAGCCTGTGAAAAAGAAACTAATGATATGGAGAATCAGATAAAGGATATATCTTCTAAGTTAGAGAAAATAATTAATTCAAATAAGAAAGCACAGGCAGGTAAAGCTGATTATGAAAAGGCAAGCTCTGCATGGGAGGATTACAGGTCAGCCTCAGATAAAATATATAAGCTTAGTAGAGAAGGCAAACAGGCTGATGCTGCTAATCTTATGATTGGAAGCGTGTATGAAAGTAATAAGGAATTTGTAGAAAAGTTAAATTCAGTACGCGATGATTTTCAGGCGGAATTAGATACGGCAAAAGTAATTGCTAATATATGTACAATAATTATTTTTATTGTCATTATCATAACAGGATTAGCGATTGCAGTGATTGCAACAATTATAGGAAAGATAATATCAGACTCAATTACAGAACCAGTACGTCAGATTGATGAGGCAGTTGCCAGCCTTAGAAAGGGTGAGCTGTCTAACGTGGATATGCTTACATATGAATCTGATGATGAGTTTGGTGAAACAATTACAAAGCTTAAGGAAGCTATGAATATACTTTCAGATTATGTAAGCGAGATTTCACGGGAGGTTAAATTCATAGCACAGGGTGATTTAACAAGAAATGGTGATGATATTACACCGTTTCTGGGTGATTTTTCAGAATTAAAGGATTCGCTTCTGTATATTTTAAAGCGTTTTAACAGTACATTGTCAGAGATAAGCAGTATTGCAGAACAGGTTACACATAATGCGAAAGAAGTAGAAAGTGCATCGAAGTCGTTAGCAGATGGTGCAACAGAGCAGGCAGGAGTTATCCAGGAACTGAATGCAACGATAGATACAGTTGTTGACCTTGCAGTGGATACAGCAAGTGAAACAAAGAACGCATCTGAACGTGTAAAGGCTTCTGCAAACAAAGCAAACGAAGAAAAAGAAAAAATGAATGTTTTACTGACAGAGATGGAACATATTACAGAAATATCCAAGGAAATAGGTAATATTATTACCGATATTGAAGATATTGCTTCCCAGACTAATCTGTTAGCACTTAATGCTTCTATTGAAGCTGCAAGGGCAGGTGAAGCAGGAAAGGGATTTGCGGTAGTTGCAGACCAGATTGGAAAGCTTGCAGCAGATAGTGCTAATTCAGCGGTTAATACAAGAGAATTAATTGATAAGACTTTAGTTGAAATTCAAAAAGGAAATGAAATTACAATAACAACAGCAGAAGCTTTTAACCAGATTATTTCAGATATGAATTCTTTTGCAGAAATGGCACAGAACACAATGGAGAAAGCTAACACTCAGGCAGAGTCATTAGAACAGATTGGACAGGGAATAGAACAGCTTTCAGGTGTGGTACAGGGTACTGCAGCATCTTCAGAAGAGAATACAGCAATAAGTATTAACCTCGCAGAGGGTGCAGATAAGATGAATGAACGCGTGAAAAGATTCAAGTTATTCTAAAAAGTATAGCTGGCTGCATGAGGGAATCTCTTTCTGACAATCAGAGAATATATCATCTGGTAGAAAAACATAATTAACTGAAGGAGATGAAGATGACGGTAAGTGCAGATGAAAGGAAAAATACTAATGAAAGTATATATAGATTTTGATGATGTATTATGTGAAACAGCAAAACATTTTACAAAACTTGCAAAAGAGTTATTCGGAATTGATGTGCCTTACCGTGAAGTGCAGTTTTTTAATCTGAAAAAGACTTTTGATTTGAGTGATGAACAGTATGAAGAGATGATGATAGCAGGGCATCTGCCAGAGAATCTGTTAAATTATGAGGAAACTACAGGGGCAGCAGATACTATTAATAAATGGGTTGATGAAGGCCACGAAATCTATATTATCACGGGAAGACCTTTTAATTCGTATGAGCCATCACGAAAATGGCTTGATGAACACAATCTTAAAAGAGTTCCATTATACTGTGTTGATAAATATGGTCGTGAAACCAGTAAACAGGACTATGCATATAATATGACTTTAGAGCAGCTTTATAATATGACATTTGATTTTGCAATAGAGGATTCGCCGTCAGCTTTTGAGCACGTTATGCATTTTGATAATTGTAAGGTGGCAGTGTTTAACCGCCCTTGGAACATACACGAAGAACTTCCTGATGACAGATTTGTGAGGTGCGAAGGGTGGAAAGAGATTGACAGGTTATTTGAGGAATATTTTAAGCAACAGACGGATAATTAATAATATGATAACAGCCACCAGTATAATAATATGTTTACCTGACAGGAGCATATTACAATAAAGCTGGCGGCTGTTATTATATTATTATGTACAATAACGGAAGGTGCGGTCAGTTATAATTCTTGCAAATATAAGTCCAAGTGGAAGTGCTATTATTATCATAACTGCGGAGGTGAACCACGAAACCGCTTCTGTCAGTGACATAATTCCAAAGTTATATATTGCACGGTACAGGTAAAGTCCAGGAACCATAATAACAATGGAAGGCACGGTTAATGATATACGTGGATAACCATTATATTTTTTTATAAATGAAGCAAGCAGTCCAGCAGTTACAGCTCCGATAAATGCGGCAGCGGCAGCAGGTATTGCAGTAAAGTCAACAAGTTCAAGACGGAGTGTGTTGGCAATAGCACCAATAACAGCAGTGGTTGCCGCCATTGGAATAGAGCTGTTAAACATAATTGAAAATCCAAATACACCGCAGAAGCTTGCAATTAATCTTAAAATAAGATGAGTTATATTGCCAATATTCAGGCTGGAGAATTCCTCAGGTTGTAAATGAAGAATTAATGCCATAATCCACGCAAATACAGTTGCCACAAGAACTATGATTGCTGAATAAGTAAGTCTTTCAATACCTGAACGAATGTCAAGCTTGGCAAGGTCAATTCCACTTGTAATAAATGGAAATCCGGGTATTATAAAGAGCATAGAGCATATATATCCGGCTTCGTGTACTGACGGTATGTTAAACAGCAGAATGGCAAGTTTAAGCAGTATTGCATATATAAGACACGAAGCTGATATAGAAGCAGCTATATTTAAAAACAAAGTAAAATGGTGTTTAATAAGCTTGGTTCTTATCAGATTACCTGCACCGGCGGCGATAAAAGCGAAAAGCATTTCAATAGGTCCGCCACCAAGAAGAAATGTGAACGCACAGCACGCAAGAGCGGCGGCAAGTCCAAGCTTGACCGGTGAATACAGGGTATGTATCTGTTCAATTTCATCAAGACGTTTATGAATTATTTCACCGGTAAGATGAGCTTCTTCGTTTGGAAAGTTATCGACAAACTGCTCCATACGGTAAAGCTTTGATGTGTTGACACCTGTATTAGCTATGCTGAGTGACTGGGATACGCAGTCATTTCCATCAAAACAGTTAAATTCAATAGACATAAGTCCAACATCAACAGTACAGGTTACGCCAAGCTCCTTGGAAAGTCTGTTCATAGATGTACGCACACGCCACGCACCAGTACCACACGAGAGCATAATCAAGCCGACACGTCCGATAACAGAAGCCTTTTCGATAAGGTCAGCATCGGAAATCAGTGCATTGCTGTCAGCATTGGTATAGTCGTGCCAAGGTATCTCCATATGATTTTTTTCCATAATATCTATATAATTAGTCTTTGGCATATATAATCTCCTCAGCTTTCTTAACGTGATTTTCAAGATTTTTCAAAAAGATAGAATTAGGAAGGAATATTCCCAACTCATCAAAATGCTTGTTATTATCTATATATGAGTCCTGACCATAGAAGATATACGCCATAGGAAGATTTTTCTCAAGTTCAAGCATAAGGTCCCATACAGCACTGTAGGCTTCGGCTTCAGTTTCTTTAAGTTTTACTGTGTCAGGAAGCTCACGGATAAGCAGTATGCCTGTATTTTCTTCAATAATCTGCTGTTCAATAATAGATGGGTCATCGCCATATATATGACTGTATCTGTAGGCTTTGGCAAGAAAGATATTCTTATTATTATGAAGATTTTGGTAAATGTTATAAAAATGCTGATAGTCTTTTTCGTGAACAGTATTCTTATATTCTGGTAAGAGAATACCATTATCGTCAGTCATAATAATTGGATTTTGTTTTCCGTCAGCATTGAAGCGATATGGAATAAGAAAAGAATTTCTCAGTAAGTCAAACAGTGTGTTCTGGCTTATAGCCATAAGAAATGCAGATAAATCCTTGTTAGTGTAGCAGTTAAATAATGCCTCGGTAAATTGTAGTGGCGAAAGATCAGTACCAGAATCGTCATTGCAAAATAAATTATCACAGAATGTCTGAAAAAGCTTGTTATATGCCCACTTATCGCTTAAGATTTTATCAAATAAAACCTCAGCTTTTTCTTCTCGTGGAAATATTGTTTTTTCTATCATAAATATCCGACCTTTCTTATATTTTTATTTCGACAGTTATTATACTATCGAATCGGCAATAAGTGAAAAATATAAATAATATAATTGCCATAACATTATGGTATAACGAGCACAAAAGTGCTCATCTTAAAAGTTCCTTGCGGAACTTTATATGTGCTGAAAACCGCACAAAATTATGGCATAATGAAAAAATATCGGGGAAGTCTAAGCTGACAAAGGAGAATGGTATATGTTTGCAGGAGTGTAATTCGTAAGTCTTAAAATCAAGATAGTTGAATTCTTAAATAAGCTGTACTATAATTACGCTAAAATATTATCAAAATTATTTGAAAGGTGAACAACGTGAAACAGATATACAGAGTAGATAAGAGTGGTAATCTCGCACAGGCTATAAGTGAGATTACTGCACCAAAATTATTATTATTGATGTCTAATAATGAGCAGTTTGAGCAGCATGTAGAAGAGCTGGAAAGGTATTTTCCAGGTGTTCCAAGCATTGGCTGTATTGGAGGAAGCTACGGAGGACAGACGGTTGTAGCTGATAATGGCGTAGCAGTTATTGCTATGGAGGGGAATTTAAGTGTAGTGACTAATGTACTTGAGCAGGCTTCGACTATGCCTGTAAAGTATATTGGGAGACTTGAGGAAGATATTAATAAGGTTGCCGCATCACAGAATAATACAATATGTATTGACTTTTGTTCAGGTAATGATGCGTGTGTGCTTACTACAATCTACAGTGTTCTTGGAAAGAAGCATATATCACTTGTAGGTGGAACTGGTGATGGAGGAAAAGTATCAGTTAATGGAAAGATCTATGCTGATGCTGATGTATATGCACTTATTCGTAATAATGATGGTAAGATTAAGGTTTATAAGGAAAATATATATAAGCAGGTTCCAGCTTGCCGTTTTATTGCATCTAAGACTGACCGAAGTAAGTATCTTATAGGAGAGCTTAATGGAAGACCAGCCAGAAAAGTATATCAGGATATATTAAATATTGGTGATAAGGAGATGGCGACACAGACATTTAAGAATCCATTAGGTAAGATGAATGGTCAGGATATATGTATAATATCTATTAAAGAAGTTGTTGGAGATAAGCTTGAGTGTTATCGCCAGGTTAATGATTCTGATGTTCTTACATTACTCGAATTACAGGATATATCCCATGTTGTTGAAAATACTATTAATCAGATAAAGAAAGATTTTACACACATATCAGGTGTATTTTCTATTAATTGTGTATTCAGATATTTACTCTTCTCACAGGAGCATTATTTTGAAACATATCTTAAGTCTATGTCCGTATTAGGAGACCACGCTGGTCTTATAGGTTATGGGGAGCATTACAACCAGCAGTTTGTTAACCAGACAATGACTTGTGTAGTATTTGAATAAATGTTACTGTTTAAAGTCCATTTTGCAAATGAAGTAAATTTAATACTCATAAAATGACAGCAAATATCGTAAAGAGGAGGATATTATATGTTTGGCAGAAAATTAAAAACACAGAAAGAAAATGTTATATCGGCACAAGAAGAAACTTTAGATATGCACCCAGTTATACACGTTGCAGACAGTATTATTGAATATCAGAAACAGCTTGCAGAGAGGGAAGTAGAATCACTTGATGAGATGGCAGATATACAGAAAGCATTTGTGCTTGCAACTAAAGAGAATGAAAGACTAAAAGACCAGGTACAGGAATTATCATCTGTATTTGCTGATGTAGGTCAGATTGCAACAAGCTTTGACGGTGTAAAAAATGAAATTGTTGACTCTGTAGGAGAGGCACAGAAAAAGGTAGATGAATTAAAGAATAGTTCAAAAGAAGTAAGCAGGAGTTTTGATGAGATAAAGAGTGCATTTGCCGGTGTTCAGGTATCTGTACAGCAGATTAAAGATTGTATGCAGCAGATTATAGCAATTGCGAATCAGACTAATATGCTTGCACTCAATGCTTCTATTGAGGCGGCAAGAGCAGGAGAGCAGGGAAGGGGCTTTGCGGTTGTTGCCAACGAGGTCAAGAACCTTGCAGAGGAGATAAAGACACTTGTAAGCACAGTTGAGGGAAGTATCTCTGAGGTAGAAAGGGGTACAACACAGCTTAATAATAATATTGAGGAATCACAGTCAGTATTTGGAAAGAATGTTGAAGATGCAGATGCAGCATATGGAGTATTTGAACAGATTATAAAAGCAGCAGATGCAGCTAAGGAGGTTCAGGAGGAGATAGGCGAGGTTACACAGTCTTCTGAAAAAAGACTTTCAGATGTTAAAGACTGCTTTGATGACCAGGAACAGCAGTTACAGAAGGTGCTTGCACATATTGAGCGTGCCAACGACTTAGGAACAACCAAGAGTTCTATGTTTGAGGATATGAATAACCTTGTATCCCAGCTTGTTCCTATTGCCAAAGATATACAAAATAAATATCAATAATTTACTGTGAAGGGAATTGGTTATGAATTATATAGTGTTAGACCTTGAATGGAATCAGAGCTACAGAGGAAAAGAATATTCTATAGAAGAAATGCCATTTGAGATTATACAGATAGGAGCTGTAAAGCTTGATGAACATAAGAATATAACCGGACGGTGGGAAAGAATAATCAGACCTGTAGAATATGTTAAACTTCACGGTAAAGTATCAGAAATGCTTGAAATTACTGAAGATGAACTCAAAATGGGAGATGATTTTGCAAGTGCGGCGAAAGAATTTCTTGAATGGTGTGGTGATGACTATGAATTTATAACCTGGGGAAGTTCAGATCTTACAGAGTTTCAAAGGAATATGAAGCATTTCGGGGTTGAGAACAATTTTCCATTTCCATTTATGTATTATGATCTGCAGAAGTTATACAGCAAGGTATACTCAGACGGCAAGACAAGAAGAAGTCTTAAGATGGCTATTGAGGAGCTTGGTTTCAGCGAGGATGCAGAGTATCATTCAGCAATTAATGATGCTGTATACACGGCAAGGATATTCCAGCAGATGGATTTTGACAGCGTAAAGGTGTATGAGAGCATTGACACATACAGAATACCTAAAGATAGAAAAACTGAGATATATGCCAACTTTGGGACATATGAGAAATATATTTCAAGAGGTTTTAAGACAAGGGATAATGCAGCTGATGACAGGGTTGCAAGGTCGTGCAGGTGTTATATATGTGGCAGGTCTATGAAAAGACTTATAAAATGGTTTGCGACAACTTCAAAGACATATTATTCAGTATTTGTGTGTGAAGAGCATGGCACATTTAAGGGAAAGCTTAAGGTTAAACATAATGATAACGGATTGTATTATGATGTAAGAATTGTTAAGCAGACAGATGAAAAAGGGGTTGATAAGATAATAGACAAGCAGGTTAAGGAACGCGAACACAGAAGACGTAAGAGATTGGAAGAACACAAAAGAAAGAAATTACTTAAATAATATTCTATTATGTCTGCCGTGTAAAATAACTAATTAAATATAAATAAAAAAGGCAGTAATCTTAATTATATATAATGCTTTGAAGGAAAGGATATTTCTGGGAATTATATATAATTAGATTACTGCCTTTTTGAATATGACAGGATATCTGTTGAATGAAATTGCTGCATCAACAGATGCTGCTATATAACTGCATATATTATAGCTGCCGCAATAACAAGCTGTATTATTGCAAATCTGAATACGACCTGTGCATCAGACCAGCTCTTGTTCTTTCTCATATGGTCGTGGATAGGTGTTCTTATATTCTGCATAATCTTTATATGAAGAAATCTCATAAATGAAACCTTAATAAGACCAAGTCCGCCATCAATTATAAGAACTATGGCAAGTGGAATGTAAAGCAGAGGGCTGTGTAACTTAAGAAAAGCAAATGCTATAAATATTCCTATTGCCCTTGAGCCTGCATCGCCCATAAGCAGCTTGCTAGGTGATGCGTTAAACCACAGATAACCAAGAATACATACTACCATAATAAGTATTGTGTGGCGGAATGAGCTTTCAATGTCAAATATCATAAATAATACATAGGCAGATGAAAGTGTAATTGCCGAAAGAGTTCCACATAAGCCGTCAACACCATCTGAGCAGTTAGTTACATTTATGCTGACCCATATTAATATAACGATGAGAACACCGTATATGATTGGGTTAAGTGTAACTGTAAGCTTAAAGAGTGATATGTCAAATGTGTTAGGATTATAGTGGAGATATGTAACTGCCGCCATAACCGCAATTACGAAATCTATAATACCTTTTTTTAAGCTCGCCCCAAGGTGATGACGAAGCATCATCAAGGTAACCTGAGAGCATTGCTGCAAGTACAAGTATAAGATAAATGATTATCTCAGAACTTAAATTGACAAATATCATACAGGTTATTGTAAATACGAGGATAAATATAATTCCTGCTCCTCTTGGCTTGCCGACTGACTTTGAGCCATTAATTGCGTAAGCTCTGCCGCCATCACGGGGAAGGATATTTTTACCCATATATATAGCAAGGCACGTTATTGCAAATGCAAATATTATGCTGGCAAAAGTCACAACATTAATATAATTCGGACTTATCAGATAATAAATCATAATTATGAATTCTCCTTTGATTATTAATAGTTTTATGATAAATTCCTATAATTATGATGTCAAGTGAAAGATAGAAGTAATTAATTGGATTATCAAAATATATGAGAAATTTCATTATAAAAATGACCAATTGTCAAAAAATTAATAGTATTTAATTTAATGTTATGATAAAATAATGTTAATACAAAAGTATATGCGAAGTAATATTATTAATGTGGAAGGGCGGAGTAATATATGGCTGTGACAATTAATTATGAACAGATAAGAATAACTGAGTTAGACTCATATCTTTTTGGACAGGGAACACACTACGAGATATATAATAAAATGGGTGCACATATAGCGAAGAAAGATGGAAAGCCCGGAGTATATTTTGCGGTATGGGCACCAGCGGCGAAGGACGTGTACGTCATAGGTGAATTTAATGACTGGAAAGCCTATGGCTATGATATGAAGAAGATTTCAGATGGTGGAATATATGAGTTATTTATAGAGGGTGCTAAGGCTGGACAGATGTATAAGTACCTTATTATTTCACAGAGTGGTGAGGCTATTTACAAGGCTGACCCATATGCCAATGCGGCACAGTTAAGGCCAGAGACAGCATCAATTATTACTGACCTTAATGGATTTAAGTGGACAGACAGCGTATGGGTTGAACGTAAGAAGAAAGAGAACCATTTAAAGTCAGCAATGTCTATATATGAATGTCATCTTGGTTCGTGGAAGAAGCAGGAAGATGGTACAGAGGACGGTTATATGAATTACCGTGATATAGCACCAGACCTTGCCAAGTATGTATCAGATATGGGATATACACATATAGAGCTTATGGGGAATTGCAGAGTATCCATATGACGGCTCGTGGGGTTATCAGGTTACAGGATATTATGCACCAACAGCAAGATACGGAAGTCCTAAGGATTTATGTATTTTGTGGATTATATGCACAGCAAGAATATTGGTGTAATACTTGACTGGGTACCAGCACATTTTCCAAAAGATGCACATGGGCTTGCGAACTTTGACGGAAGCTGTGTATATGAATATGCAGATCCAAGAAAGGGCGAACACCCTGATTGGGGAACTAAGGTATTTGATTACAGCAAGAATGAGGTATCGAATTTCCTTATTGCCAATGGAATGTTCTGGGTTGATAAGTTCCATATTGATGGCTTAAGAGTAGATGCAGTTGCTTCTATGCTTTATCTTGACTACGGAAGGACAGAAGGCAACTGGGTTCCTAACCAGTATGGCGGTAATGGTAATCTTGAAGCTATGAGTTTCCTTAAGCATTTTAATAGTATGATGAGAAAGAGATTTCCACAAGCGGTTACAATTGCAGAAGAGTCTACAGCATGGCCAATGGTAAGTGGTGACCCTGATAACGGAGAATGTCTTGGATTTACATTCAAGTGGAATATGGGCTGGATGCACGATTTTCTTGAATATATGAAGCTTGACCCTTATTTTAGAAAGTTTAATCATGGTAAGATGACATTTTCTCTTATGTATGCTTACAGCGAGAATTTTATACTTGTATTATCGCACGATGAAGTTGTTCACCTGAAATGTTCTATGTTAGGCAAGATGCCTGGTGACAGAGAGGACAAGTTCGCTAATCTTAAGCTTGCATATGCTTATATGTGTGGACATCCGGGCAAGAAGCTTTTATTTATGGGACAGGAATTCGGACAGTGGAACGAGTGGAGTGAGAAGCGTTCTCTTGACTGGTATCTTCTTGAGGATGAGAGCCACAAGGAATTAAAGGATTTTACAAGTGCGTGCCTTAAGCTTAATAAGAATTACAGATGTTTATATGAAACTGATTATAATTCAGAAGGCTTTAGATGGATTAATGCCAATGACAAGGACAACAGTGTATTCTCATTTATAAGAATAAGTCCGGATAAGAAGAAGCATTTGTTATTCGTTCTTAATTTCACACCTGTTGAAAGACCAAGTCATAGAATTGGAGTGCCAATTAAGGGCAAATATAAGCTTGTATTAGGTGATGATATGAAGAACCAGCAGAAGATAATTGCAAGTAAGAAGGGTGAGTGTGATGGCTATGGTGAGTCACTTCTTGTGGATTTACATAGGTATGGAATAGCTGTGTATGAGTTCAATGGTGATGTGGAAGCACACAAGCCTACAATAATATAATAATAATATAAGAGATATATAAGAGCAGTTTAAATAGCAGTCTGATATATAAGTCAGATATCAGGTTGGCAGGATTTAAGTGAAGCAGGTATATGGTATTGATGTAATTATTAATGTGGTTGATTACATTTATGCTGTAATCTGCTTCATTTTGCTTACTTTTTTTGGTGGAAGTAACCGAAATATAATACAGGTTATTTTATAATCAGGCGATAGAATTATCTAAGCAGGATATATAGGCTGTTATTAGGAAATGGAATAACCGGCTGTAGATTAGCCGCAGATAATGTATGGAGGATAAATATGTCTGTATCAATATACGCAGGTAATTTTAACAAGGATAATAATGTTAAAGAAACATCTATTAATTATAAGGAAAATGTAAGCAACAGGACTAATGGTGTCAATGGGATATTTAATGGTGTTGTTATGTCAGAGGGACAGGATAACAGCAGGCTGGCAGATAACACATATGAGTCGTTATTAAAGGAAGCTGATGATGTAAAACAGCAGATTATGAATTCTGCAAGTACAGCACAGATAAGCTTCAAGGCACTTGTTAAAAAGCTTTCTGGTATGGAAGCAGTCGACATAGCAGGTGATGGATTTAATATAACAGATGCCTCTAAGGATGATATGGTATCAATTATTGATAAGATTAGAATTGAGCTTGCAATGCACTCAGACAGCTATGTTGCATATGGAACTGGCGTAAGCTCTGATGCAATTGAGAGTGTTGCAGGGGCAGGTGCAGCTAATGAATTAAAGCAGAGATTAAGCGGTGCTGGAATAAGCGTTGATGACGATACTGTGCAGCAGGTACAATCAGCACTTGATGAGGCGGCTTCAATAACAGAGCTTTCAGAGAGTGCTAAGTATTATATGATTGCCAATGATATTGCACCAACTATTGACGGAATATATAAGGCAGAAAATGCTGTCAGTACAAGACCGGCTAACAGCGGATATGAGATTTCATTTAAGGAATTTAATGCTATGCGTCCACAGATTGAGTCGCTTATGAATAAAGCCGGGCTTGAAGTGAACTTAAGAAACCTTAATAATGCACAGGATTTGATTAATAATAATATACCAGTCACAGAAAAGACTTTAAAATATAAAGCTGTTCTTGACGGACTTAATTTAAATGGTCTTGATACACAGGATGGACAGGATAGTGTATTATCAAAGATTGCTGACCAGCTTGCTATTGGTGAAGACCCTAAAGATACTCCACTTACAAACGATCCATCTATATGGGATAATGTAAAGAACGCAATAGTAACACTGGCTAATGCAAGCTATGATGATATTGTAAATGTTGTTTCATCTGGAAAAGCATTTACAATAGCAAGTCTGAAGGTCGTAATGCAGGTAGGCTGGAGTGAAACAGCAGAAAGCCAGCAGGCTGTTAACAATCAGATGACTGTTAGTAACCAGATGTCAGGTGACTGGCAGGGTAATGTAAACAGTCAGATGTCAGGCGGCTGGCAGGGCAATGTTAATAACCAGTATGGTTATGTGCAGGATACGGGCTATAATCAGGGTGTATATAATAATCAGATGGGCGGTAATTATGCATACCAGCAGCCATATGGTTACAATGCACAGAAAGCTTATAACACACTTGTTGAGGCAAGGCTTTTACTTACAGCAGGTACAGGTGTAATTCTTGAAAAGAGTAATACATCACTTCTCTACACGCCTCTTGAACAGATTAATGAGCAGATTAAATCTCTTGAAGCTAATGGAACATTATATGCTGGCAATACACAGATGTATAATGATGTCCTTGATGTAAGAAAGGCACTTTACGATATTGAGACTGCACCAGCACAGATGTATGAAAAGCTTATGAAGAGTGACCCATATAAGTTGAGTATTTCTATGGTATCAGGCATTGCGAGTGGAATGACAAGCCGTTATGCCAAGGCGATAGATACATATGAAACAACAGGCACTAAGGTAAGAGAAGACTTAGATGACTCTATTATTAAGGCTGTTAATAACAGTGCAGAGGGTATAATGGACGAACTCAATCTTGAGAATACTCAGGAGAACAGAGATGTTATTAAGCTTCTTGCTTCTAATAACATAGATATCAATAAGGAAAATGTTGAGAGGGCAAGAAGAATATATACAACCCTTAATAATCTTGTTGATAATATGAAGCCGGAAACTGTTGTTAAGATGATAGATGACGGAATCAACCCTATGAATACTGATATATGGACAGTTAATGATTATCTTAGCAGTATGAATCAGGGTGCTACTAAGGATAATGAGGAGAAATATTCAAAGTTCCTCTACAAGCTTGACAAGACAGGTGGAATTAACGAAACTAAGAAAAAGCAGTTCATCGGTATATACCAGATGATGAATATATTTACAAGAGATGCTGGTGTGTGTGCGGGTGCTCTTATGAAGCAGGGCAAAGAGATTACTATGGGTAATCTTATTAGTGCCTACACAAGCCGCAAGCACTCTGGAATAGATGTAACTATTGATGATTCAGTAGGTCTTGGAGATAAGGAAACTATCAGTTACTTTGAGTCATTATTTGCAAAGTCACAGAAGTTTATCACTCCTAATACATTGAAGAATTCGGACAATGAGTTACCAATTGAACATCAGAATGTTGAAGCATTTGCTAATGGACTTGCTGAACATTATGATGAAGCAGTGGAAAATGAACTTGACAGCAGTTACATAGAAGAAGTAACTAAGAAAGCAGAACAGGCTGATGCTGAGGTTGTAAGAGAATTAAGAAGAGCTGGAATTAATGAGAATATAGGTAATATTAATGCGGTTAATGAACTTATGGCTACAGGACAGCTTATGGCTTACACAAGAAAGCACGGAAACCAGGGCAGTAAGTCAATATATGGAGAGAACATAATTGATAGCAATGACAAGCTTAAGGAAGTGTTAGACAGCAGGGATAAGCTTGAGGCTATGTATACTAACCTTGAAGAAGCTGCTGGTGATGAACTTGAGGAAGCTATAGAGAGCTCACTTACAGGAACTGCTGAAGACCCTGTTGATTATGATACATTTGAAGAATTAAGAATAAGCAACAGACAGATTAGATATATAAGCAATCTTGCAAGAAGAAATGATTACCGTGTCCCTTATGTTAAGAATGGACAGGCAGGTCTTATCAATCTTACATTTGTTGCAGATGATAATGACAAGGGAAAGATATCTATTAAGATGAATACAGCTTCGTGGGGTGAATTGTCAGTAGAGGCAAAGGTTACACAGTCAGACGTAAGTATGTATGTAAAGCAGGATTCAAGAATTGTGCTTTCCGAAGACAGAAGCATTTATAAGTATTTCCAGCAGATTGAGGGAGATCTTAAAGAACAGTTCGGTTATGACAATGTAAGAATTAATTGTGTAAGAGTTCCAGATGTTAAATATACTACATACGAGGACTCAGGGGCAAAGATTCCATCAGATCGTCTTTATAAGATCGCTTCAGCAATAACAGGAGTATTCTTTGGGGCATAAGAGCTGCTAAAGAATTACAGGATATGTCCGATATATAAAATGTATGATTTGACGAATTCAAAGGATAACGCCAGTAGATGTGGCGGGAATATAAAATCAGGAGAATAAAAGTATGAGAATTAATACTAACGTATCAGCCATTGTATCTAACAATGCGTTACAGAAGGCACAGGATGCACTTTCAAGCTCTATACAAAGACTTTCATCAGGATATAAGATTAACAGTTCAGCTGACGACCCGGCAGGCTGTGCTATTTCAGAGAAGATGAGAGTTCAGATAAGAGGTCTTGATCAGGCTAAGAATAATACAACAGATGGTATCTCTGTTATCAATACAGCAGAAGGTGCTATAGTAGAGATACAATCTATGCTTACACGTCTTAAGGAACTTACAGTTCAGGCGGCTAACGATGTTAACTCTGATGATGAGCGTGAAGCTATCCAGCAGGAGATTGATAATGTTAATCAGGAAATAGACAGAATATCTGAGCAGACAGAATTCAATACACAGCCACTTATTAATGGTAATCTTTCAAGAAGAGTATATTCAGATTATCAGGGTGTGAACCAGCTTAAGATATCTGACAGTTTTACTGCTGGAATATATGGAGTTACAGTAACACAGGATGCAAGACAGGCAATAGCAGTAGGTGATACTATTACAATGTCAGGCACAGCTAAGGTAACTGCTGATCAGGCAGGAACAATATCTATTAATGGATATAACATTGATATTGTAGAAGGTGATACACTTGATACAATTATGGATAAGGTTATGGATGGTGCTAATATGGCGGGTGGAAGAGCATTTGCTGTATCAAGCCTTGCTAATGATACGAAGACTAACGGAAGTGATTATGCAGGATATAAGCCAGATACATCTTACACAGGCAACAGACTTGTTATAATGACAGAGCAGTATGGAAGAGATCAGCAGTTAGATGTAACATGCAGTAATAAAGACCTTGCTGCTATGCTTGGTATATCAGATGCTTACAATGAAGATGGTTCAGGCATACACGCAGAAGGTAGTGATGTTGTAGCTGAATTCGCTAATGAAGTTGATGATGCAGGCAACCCAACAGGTAAGAGAGTTGGATTTGAAGATTCAGCTATTATCTCAACCAAGGGTACTAAGATTACAGTTAAGGACGTTAATAATAAGGAATTCGTTATGGATGTTCCGGGTAATGTTGCAGGAACAACATTTAATGATACAACAGCAGCTAAGCAGAACGGAAAGTCACAGGCAGCAGGTGGAACAGCTACGGATATTAATCAGGAAGTGACTGATGTCGGAACTATGAGTATTCACGTTGGTGCTAATGAAAATCAGGTTATTGTTCTGGATATTCCTAAGATAACTACTTACACAATAGGTACAGATAATATCAATGTAATGACAAGCTACACAGCACAGCTTTCAATAGGGTATGTAGACGAAGCTATTAATTATGTCAACTCTGCACGTTCAAAGCTTGGTGCATATGAGAACAGATTTGACCATACTACTAAGAACCTTGAGGTTTCAAGTGAGAATGTTACTAAGGCTTTATCAGCTAAGATTGATACAGATATGGCTGAGGAGATGACAGAGTATACATCACAGACAGTTCTTACACAGGCAGCTACATCAATACTTTCACAGGCTAACCAAAGACCATCAGAAGTATTACAGCTTCTTCAGAACTAATCTGTCAGGGTGAATTGATTGGAGATGTGAAGTATGGATAGAGAAGCTATTAGGACATATTCATATAGAATATCGCAGGCGACACGTTCAGAGCTTGTAGTAATAGTGTACGACATAATAAGAGATTATCTTAAAGATGCAGTGTCAACATCAGATAATGCAGTATTTAAAGAGAAACTACACATGGCTATGAGAGGTATAGACCAGCTTATAACAGGTCTTGATATGCAGTATGAGCTTTCAGGTAATCTTTATGTACTCTATAACTATATGAAAAGAACTCTTATCGGTGCACAGGTTTCATATGATAAAAATGTTGTCAATTCAATATACGATATGCTTGGACAGCTAAGACAGTCATTTTATGAAGTAAGCAGACAGGATAATTCAGCACCGCTTATGAAGAATACAGAAAAGGTGTATTCCGGACTTACATATTCTAAATATGGTGCAGGCAATGAAACAGCAAGTGATACGCTTATTAATAGAGGATATATGGTATAATGAGCACAAAAGTGCTCATCTTAAAAGTTCCTAACGGAACTTTGTATGTGCTGAAAACCATATAAAATTATGGTGTAATATAATTAATTAAAATAAAAAGGGTTACTGCTTTGACCAAAAGACATTCAGATAATGATTGTCTGGCTAGGGCAGTAACCCTTTTGTAGTATTTTGGTAATTTTCTAGAAACGGAGCTTGCGCTTAGAGTATTTACTACGTTTCTTAGAAAGTGAAGCATTGTTAATAATTGTAAATATAATAAGTATTACAGCTACAATTCCAGCTATAACCCATATATTAATCTTAATACAGCGTTTTGGTGATAACTGTGTTGAGTTGTTCTTGGCACTAAGGTATGGCAGAAGGCTTTCATTGGAATTATCACCGCCTGTTATGGAGAGTGTGGTAGAACCAACAACATTATCACCATAAAGGTAATTAAGCTTAGCGGCAAGCCTGCCCTGCTCATTAGTTATATCGTAATTCTTATCAAGGCTCATTGTAACGCTTGAAGTTGAACCGCTGTTAGGAATTGTTATAAATGAGGCATTCATATTAAAGTTAAGCTTTGACTTATTAAATACATCTGATGAGTAGTAGTTATCAGTAGAGAATAACGAGCTTATCTGTGTGTCAGATGTAGTCGATTTCTTAAAGTTATTAAATCCCCAGTCAAATAATGAACGTGTATCTATAAATCTTGTAGAGTCATCTGGTGAACGGAATACAACACATATAAGCCTCATTCCATCTTTTTCAGCAAATGTTACCAGAGTCATTAAAGATTCATCAGTAAATCCGGTCTTTCCACCTTTGCAGTATTCATAGTAGAACTCGCGCCCTTTAAGCATCTTATGACGGTGTTTTATTGTTCTGGGTGTAGATGTTACATTAGTGGCAGGAATTGTATAGCTTGAGGAAGTTGAGTCAATGTTTACAAACGAAGCGTTGTTATAACAGCCTCGTGCAATCATAGCCATATCGTAAGCACTTGTGTAGTGGTTAGGATTGTAAAGACCACTGGCATTAGCAAAATGTGTTTCAATTGCACCAAGCTCACGAGCTTTATTATTCATCATATCAACAAACGCATCTATTGAGCCAGCGACTTTCTCAGCAAGTGCATATGCAACTTCATTGGCTGAATACAGAAGAAGTGCATATAAAGCCTGTTCAACAGTAAGTTCTTCCCCGGCCTTCATACCAAGGTTGGCATCTTCAATCGGATTAATTGAATTAGCTGCGGCAGTAGAAAATGTAAGTGTATCACTGAGATTACAGTTCTCAATAGTAAGAAGTCCTGTAAGGATTTTAGTTGTTGAAGCTGGATAGCACTTACGGTGTGCATCTTTTTCGTATAGTATAGAGCCTGTATCTGCATCGACTAATATTGCACTCTCACAGGTAATATCCGGAGCCTGTGGCCACGAAACAGAAGTGTCTGTTGATACCTCGTTAGATATAACAGAACCCTTGGCAGCAGTTGTTCCATTAGATATAACATAGCTGCTGGCGGCAGTTGTTCCGCTTGTTATTCCAGCTGCAAAAGCTGGTGTTACAGATGCTGCCACAATTGATGTACATGTAATAATGCTTGCAGTTCTTACAAGGCATTTTCTGAATTTATTAAATAGAACTGAACACTTATTAACAGAGTGTTTCGTTGTTTTATTAGAATTATTAAACATTACAATCTCCCATCGTTAATGATATTATGAAGTAAGTGTTAAAGGCACAAAATGCCATTTATTATACTGATATGTTCATATTATACATATTTGCTTGTAATATTAACATATTTATTAAGATTATGAAACTAAATTTGCAGGCGAATATTTAAAGCTGTGTGGAATGGGCTTTTGGTGATGTTTTAATTTACCTTTGACATACTTATTATATTAAAGTAAAATATCTTGGTTTGATGTTATAAAAATGGTTGTAAGCTTATACAGTATAAAGAATGAATGGAGATTATTATGAGATTAAGAAATGTACCAGGTGCAAGAGAAGTTATGGTTGAGAATGAATATGTATTCACGGAACCAGAGGGAATGTGCGGAACCTGGAAAGAGGTATTTGGAAATGATAACCCTATACATATAGAGATTGGAATGGGAAAGGGAACATTTATAACAACTCTTGCAGGGATGAATCCAGATATTAATTATGTTGGAATAGAGAAGTATTCAAGCGTACTATTAAGAGCAGTTGAGAAGCAGGACGAATTACAGCTTCCTAACTTAAGATTTATAAGAATGGATGCAGAGAATATTAATGAAGTGTTTGGTGTTGATGAAGTGGATAGAATATATCTTAATTTCTCAGACCCATGGCCAAAGGACAGACATGCTAAGAGAAGACTTACATCAAGACAGTTCTTTGCAAGATATGACAAAATGCTTAAAAAAGAGGGCAGGTTGAATTCAAGACAGACAATAGGGTACTGTTTGACTTTTCAGTTGAGGAAGTAAAGGAAGCTGGCTGGAATCTTGTAGAGTGTACTTATGACCTTCACAGTGACGAAAGGCTTAATGAAGGAAATGTTATGACAGAATACGAGAAGAAATTCTCAGATATGGGAAATCCTATATGCAAGCTTATTGCAGACAGATAAGATAGATTGAATTATTAATACATATCAGGCCGTTAATAAAATAGATTAAAATGTTATTGTAAGATAATTAAATGTATTAGTATCACATATGACTTTGTTGAATATTATATAGTAGAAACGTTTTTAACTAATATTTTAAGAATATATCATATTCAGGAAAGGAAATGGTATGGGATATCACAGACATTGTAACAGGTGTAATCCGATTAACAGACTTAATGAGTACATTTATTACCACAATAGATTAAACCGCAGGATTGTGCGTTTTAAGAGGTCGTGGGATGAAATATATAAAATAATAAATGGCTGCTGACCTTAAGATATATGTACTGGTAATACTGAAAAAATCAGTAATAAAGGTACATATCAAGGTCAGCAGCCATAATTTTTTGATTCTACATTTCATCGGGTGAGTCGTAAGGCTGGACACTGATATTACGTTTTTTGAGGAAATGTTCAACTACAAGGTTCGTAATATAGCATATAACTGCCATAACAGGAACACCGAGGAACATTCCTAATACGCCGAAAAGTGCTCCACCCACAACAATTGCGAATATAACCCACAGAGGCTTAAGTCCTGTGCTTTCGCCAAGTATCTTAGGACCAAGGAAAAGTCCGTCAAACTGTTGTATAACAAGTATCAGGATTGCAAAGAATATAACCTGGATAGGATTTACAATAACAATTATGATACCACCCATAACACCACCGATGTAAGGTCCAAAGTAAGGAATCATATTAGTAATTCCAACGATAACGCTTATAAGTACCGTGTAAGGGAACTTGAATATAGTCATACATATAAAGCAGATGATACCGATTATTAGTGAGTCAAGTGCCTTGCCATACATAAATTTTAAGAAAATAGTACCACTTTCCCTGCATATCTTTCTTGTAGTATCAGCCGCATTTTTCGGAAATACAGCATAAAGCACACGCTTAAAATTGTAGAATATATTCTTGTGGTCAGATATCATATACACAGAAACCATAATTGCAATTATGAGGTTGACCAGTCCCTTAACAATAGCCATAGATGTATTAACTACATATGGGAGCAGATTGGTAAGCATATCTGTAAGATATGATATAACCTTAGGGTAAAGGTTGTTTAATTGTTCATTAATGACTGCATAATCAATAAATCCCAGGTCAGCGTGTTTATCTTCAAATGAATTAACAAGGCCAGTGATATTGTTGTACCACACTGGAAGCTTGTCCACGATATCGGTAATGCTTGTATACAATTGAGGAATTATAAATACCATAAGGATTGTAATAATTCCGATTGCAATAATGTAAGTTATAAGTATCGAAAGATATTTAGAAAGCTTGTCCGACTTCAAATGGCATTTTTCCTTGAACAAATGTCTGTAGAAAAATCTTACAAGTGGGTATAATATAAATGCTATGAACGCACCAATTACAAATGGTGATATAACATTAAAAATGTATTTGATAATATTAAGTGTGTTATTAAACCCGCCAATAAGCTTGAATATAAGTATTGCACCAAGGACAAATAAGAGTCCGTATATTACAATAGTAAAATATCTGCTGTTGGGCTGGAACTTATTCTTGTATACAATGTGGTTGTCACCAGCGGAGTTATTATTATCAGGTGAATTAAAATAGCTTGTATCGTTATTATTGTCTTTATCCATACAAATCCTCGCAATCTTATTTAATTAAGGATATATCAAGAATATTGTACTCCATATAAGCGGTTAAAAAACCCATAATAGTTAAATATTATTAAAATAATAAAAAAATTATATTGTTTTTAAATAAATACAAAAAAGGCTTGCTTTTTTGTTAATAACACGTTAATATATTTTTGTTGTTACGGCAGTTGTAACATAATAATATATGCACCGCTAGCTCAGTTGGTAGAGCACCTGACTCTTAATCAGGGTGTCCAGGGTTCGAACCCCTGGCGGTGCACTTGTAAGTTTAATGCTTGCAATAATTTAATATACGCACCGCTAGCTCAGTTGGTAGAGCACCTGACTCTTAATCAGGGTGTCCAGGGTTCGAACCCCTGGCGGTGCATTTGTGAAAGTCTTTTGATTTAGTCGATGGAGCTAGGTTGAGGGGCTTTTTTTGTGCGTTGAATTTCTATGATTTGATATTTTTTCTGAATTTTTGAATTGATTCCTTTTTTTCTGAAAAAATTCCAGATATGGATTGTATAAATAGTATATTTAGTGTTACAATACAAGTGGGTACACATATGAAACTATTATTTGAGACAAATACGAAGGGGAAGATATAACACTAATATACCAGTGTTATGACTGCTAATCAGGTTAAAGACTGATAAGACGTTATGTAATATTAAGAAAGCATTTAGTTATTGGTATTACTGATATAGCTTATTTATCTGGAATGATTTTGTACGTAGTATTGTTATATTGATGTTGTGTCGGAAAAAGAGGTTCATATGAAGAAAAAAATGGAATAGACATAAGACACAAAGAGCACATAGAAGAGCATTGAAAAGAGCCGCCATAATTACAATGGCAGGGGCAGCGGTTATTATAGGGGCATATTCTTTAAAGGTATATGACTTCAGAATTAAATATACGCAGACAGCAGATTATATGAAGGGCAATGAAGAGAATGTAACAAAGGGAGTTGTCACATATGAAGAAGCAACTAATAGTAACCATACTACAGCGGCAGTAAGAAGTCCTTATAAGAGGCTTGATGTAGAATGTGTACTTCAAAATCCTGAACTTCCAACAGGCTGTGAGATAACAGCTTTGACGACAGTTCTTAATTATCTTGGCTATAATGTAGACAAGCTGACAATGGCAGATTATTACCTGGATAAAGGAAAGATGGGCGAGGTGTCGCCTTATAAAGCATTTGTCGGCAATCCAAGAGATGAAGATTCGTGTGGTGCGTTTGCACCAGTATTAGTCAATTCAGCGACAAAGTATCTGAAATCGCAAAGATCATATATGAATGTATACAATATAACGGGAGCAGAGTACAACGAGCTTCTTGATTATGTAGATGACGGACATCCGGTGTTAGTATGGGAGACAATGTATATGAAAGAGCCATATGAATCCTGTACATGGAATATAGACGGAGAGAATATTATGTGGCTTTCACGTGAGCACGCTATGGTGCTTATAGGCTATACACAGAGTACATATATTATGGCAGATCCGTTAAGGGGCATATGTGAATACGATAAAGAACTTGTAGAAACACGATATAAAAGTATGGGAAAGCAGGCAATAGTTATATATTAATGATTGATATGTGAAGTTTAATAATTAATATTTAAGATTGATAGTTGATATTTAATGTTAATAATTGATATATAAAGTGAGTGTGTCAGTCGTGTCAGCCATTTATTACCACATATACATTTTATAAATCATCACAGTCGGGGGAATACTTCCATTATGGAGGTGATGAGTGTGTACCCAGCGTATGATGGTGATAAAGATTATGATTATGACACAGCCCAATATACGTTTCCTCATAGAAAACGCACTTATAATGAGGAAGATAACAGCGAAGATTATTTTGAGAACGCGGTATATGAGGACAGTATGAACTTCTCATCTATGGCAGATTACGAAGACTTTCTTATATGGGGAACTGATAATAAAGACCAGTTCATATAAACAGATTATAAAAGATTTATTAATCTTTTAAGCTTCAATTGACTAGAGTTTTACAGATGTTATATGATAAGCGAAACGTAAGGAATTTATTGTCTGTGCGTTTCGCTTATTTTTATGTAATAGAATACAGAGCAAGCTGTAATTAACATTGTATGCAGAAATGAGGAGTAGTATGTACGGTTATGTTGTTGTTAATAAGCCTGAGCTTAAGATAAAAGAATATGATATGTACCGTTCATACTATTGCGGATTGTGTGAGGAGCTGCTTTCGGATTATGGTATTAATGGGCAGATATCCATAAGCTATGATATGACATTTCTGCTTGTACTGCTTACAGGGCTGTATGAACCGGATACAACATATAAGGAAGCAAGATGTATCGCACACCCTGTTCATAAGCACCCGGTAAGACGCAATAAGATTTCAGCATATGTTGCGGATATGAATGTCCTTATGACTTATTATAAATGCGTTGATGACTGGCAGGATGATAGGAAGCTTATGAAGAAGCTGCTTGCCTCGTCTTTGACTAATAAGGTTAAGAGGATTGAGAAAGCATATCCCCCAAAAGCACGCATTATTAAGGCGGCACTTGATAGAATGAGTGAGCTTGAGAATAATAATGAGAGCAATATTGACCTGCTTGCAGAACAATTTGGCATAATAATGGCACAGATTTTGTGTATGAAAAATGATGAGTGGTACGATACATTAAAAGTGATGGGTAATTCACTTGGAAGATTTATATATATTCTTGATGCGTATGATGACCTTTTGGAAGATAAGAAGAAGGGCAGATACAATGCACTCAGGACGTATGAGAATAATAAGGATTTTGATATATTTATAGAAAATGTGTTAAAATCACATATGGCACAATTTGCCGCAGGCTTTGAGAGCCTTCCTATTATTGAGAATGTCGATTTATTAAGAAATGTAATATATTCAGGAGTCTTTACAAGATTCGGGATTGCTAAGAATAAAAGAGAACAAGTGGAGGAAGTATGACCGATCCGTATTCAGTGTTAGGTGTATCAAGAGATGCAACTGACGAAGAGATTAAAAAAGCATATAGAACATTAAGCAGAAAGTATCACCCTGATGCGAATATCAATAATCCTAATAAGGATAAGGCAGAGGAAATGTTTAAGACAATCCAGCAGGCTTATAACCAGATTATGAAGGAAAAGCAGGGTGGATATACATCATCAGCTTACAGTCAGAACAGAGGTGGCACAGGAAGCTATGGCTATGACGGTGATTATCAGAATAACCATAATGGACAGAGCGGCAATGGTTATGATGATTTTGGCGGCTTCTGGGGCTTTGGACCATTTGGCTTTGGCGGATATTATGGAGGGGGTTCTAATTCCGGATATTCAGGTGGTGCTTCTAATATGAATGGCAATGATGATACGACAGTTCATTTAAGAGCGGCGGCTAACTATATTAACAATGGTGGATATGATGAGGCACTTAACGTGCTTTCTGCTATTCAGGACAAAGATGCCAGATGGTACTATTATAGTGCTATGGCTAACTCAGGCAAAGGCAATCAGGCAACAGCGATGGAACACGCCAGAAGAGCAGTAGAACTCGATCCTGACAATATGCAGTATCGTATGTTCTACCAGCGTATGAATAGTGGCGGTGAATGGTATTCAGGAAGACAGCAGACATATCAGAATCCAGCAGGTGGAATGGGAAGCTGGTGTATGAAACTTATATTTATCAACCTTATGTGTAACTGCTGTCTTGGCGGAGGCGGCTTATGCTGCCCGGGAAGATACTACTAAGCGGTTCTCCCAGTTCTTTAAGTAATCAAATAGAATATCAATATGAACAGGTCCGGTTTCAAGAATATAACGGTGGAATTCTTTTAAGGAGAAGTTATCACCGAGATCTTTCTGGGCCTGTTTTTTTAGTTCCTCAAAACCTAAAAATCCAAGAACATATTTGCAGTAATTAGCAGGATTAGCAATAAATGCTGTATACATCTCGTGTGCAGCTTCGGCACTGCTAAATCCATAATCGGTAAGGAATGAGGAAAGCTGTGCTTCAGTCCAGCCGTAATAATTCACTCCGATATCGCCCTTGGCATAGAGGCAGAGTATAAGTGCATAATTGCACTGGACCAATGAATTAAGCAGAGTATTATCGCCAGCATATTCATATGAATGAACTTCAACATAGGAAGCCCAGCCCTCAATATAGCCGCCAGGTTTAATGACATTTCTTATCAAAGAAGGGCTTGTTGAGGCAAAATACTGTGTCTGGTATAAATGTCCCGGATACCCCTCGTGTGCCAGCGTAGGATACAAATCACTGCTGTCAGTGCCGGCTGAATTAATGTATATAGAGTTAATGTCAAGATTATCAATCTGTGGCATAAAGTACATAGCAGGGCTTGCATAGTCATTAAGTGCTTCAGATACATAATTAATATTATAATTGACATCATTTAAGGCAGGATAATCATCAGTTATCTTCTTTTTTAAATCCTCAATAATCTGGTCTGGTTTATCAATTCCAAAAGAAAATGTGCCAAACTGGCTGTTAAGTGATGGATCTTTTCTTAAAAGCTTCTGCATAACAATTGAATAGCTTCTTATATAGGAGTCAAGCAAATCATTGTATTCGTCAATTGATTTACTCCAGCCAAGACAGTTTTCAAGAAGTCCCTCAAAGTATCTTGCACCATTAGGGTAATTGCATATTCCACCAGAATACTGGTTAGTTCCCTTGAATGAAGCAAGAGTCGTTATAAGTGCGTTATAACCTGGAATTACATGGTTAATAACGGCATCTTCGTTCTGCTTCTTGTATACATTTTTCTCATCATCAGTAAGGAAAATGAGGTCGTCAACACGGGAGTTAAAAGTACCAATAAACATACCTTCAGCATCACCGGCAGAGTCAGCGATAGACTTGCAGGAGCTTATGACCTCATCAAGAAGGTCATCGCTTAGGGTATATCCCCTGACGCTTCTTAATGCCTCGAATTCAAGCAGATTATTAAAATATCCATCCACATCACTTAGGAGCTGTATATATTCTTCAACGTCCTTTTTCTCCATAAATGTATATTCAGAAAAAAGGAGCGGAAGCTGTATCTGTATGCTGATTGTAGGAGTGAGGTCGGTGTTAAGAAGATACAGGTCGCTGTAATTAAGGGTTGTATACAGATATTTGTTTAATAAGTCATAGGTTATCTGCTGGCTCTTGGAAAGTGAAGCCTTGTCAAAAGCGTTGAGCTTTGTTATGTAGTCTGTTATATCTGATGTATCATCAATATTATCAATATCAATACGTCCGAGTGTTATATCGTAATCATCAATTCCATATTCGCAAGGATTTTCCAAAAGTGCGTGCAGTGAGAGTGAGTCGCTTGAGGCAAGCTCACGAAAAAGACTGTCGGTAAAAGCGTTGAAGCTTTCGTTATCAGCTGCATTGTATTGCTCATCAGCATTGTTATAACGTGAAGCAGACCCGCCAAATGGAGTGCAGGCACTAAATGAACAGGCTGTGATTACTACTGCACCTGTTATGGCAGCAGCTTTTTTAAAGAAAGAATAAATGTTAGTTTTATGTTTTATGTAACTGGATTTTAATGTCAGCATATAATAATCCTCATTTCTGCGGACATACCGCGTAGTCAGATTCGGGAAGGTGCATATAAGCCCCTGGTACAACATTTTCTTAATCATACACTAGATTATATGTATAATAAATGTTTTTCATTAAAGAATATTTGTTTATTCGTTTGACATATTCTAAAAAGCTGGCTATCATATATAGAATAATGATAACGGAGGTTACGGATATGCCACAGAATAAAGGTCCATTTTATATGACAACAGCTATCGCATATACATCAGGAAAGCCACATATTGGTAATACTTATGAGATAGTTCTTGCCGATAGTATTGCAAGATTCAGACGTCAGGAGGGCTATGATGTTTTTTTCCAGACAGGAACTGACGAGCATGGACAGAAAATTGAATTAAAAGCAGAAGAAGCAGGAATTACACCTAAGGAATTCGTTGATAATGTTTCTACAGAGATAAAGAGAATATGGGATTTAATGGATACATCTTATGACAAGTTTATAAGAACTACAGATGATTACCACGAAAAGCAGGTTCAGAAGATATTTAAGAAGCTCTACGATCAGGGAGATATATATAAGGGTTCATACGAAGGTATGTACTGTACACCTTGCGAGTCTTTCTGGACAGAGTCACAGCTTGTTGACGGAAAATGTCCTGACTGCGGACGTGAAGTTAAGCCAGCTAAGGAAGAAGCTTATTTCTTTAAGATGAGTAAATATGCCAACAGACTTATCGAGCATATTAATACACACCCAGAATTCATACAGCCTGTTTCAAGAAAGAATGAGATGATGAACAACTTCCTTCTTCCTGGACTTCAGGATTTATGTGTATCAAGAACATCTTTCAAATGGGGTATTCCAGTTGACTTTGATGACAAGCATGTAGTTTATGTATGGCTTGATGCCCTTACTAACTATATCACAGGTATCGGATATGATGCTGATGGCAATTCTTCAGAGCAGTACAAGAAGTTCTGGCCAGCAGACCTTCACCTTATCGGTAAGGATATCATCAGATTCCATACAATTTACTGGCCAATATTCCTTATGGCACTTGGTGAGCCACTTCCTAAGCAGGTATTTGGACATCCTTGGTTATTACAGAATGATGGTAAGATGAGTAAGTCTAAGGGAAATGTTATCTATGCGGATGACCTTGTAGACCTCTTCGGCGTTGATGCTGTACGTTACTTCGTGCTTCACGAGATGCCATTTGAGAATGATGGTGTTATTTCATGGGAGCTTATGGTTGAGCGTATGAACTCAGACCTTGCCAACACACTTGGTAACCTTGTAAACAGGACAATTGCAATGTCTAACAAGTACTTTGGTGGAGTTGTTAATAAGACTGGCGTAGAGGATGCTGCAATTGACGGTGACCTTAAGGCTGTTGTAACAGCAACAAGAGATAAGGTTCAAGCAAAGATGGCTACACTTCATGTAGCAGATGCTATCACAGAAGTATTCACACTCTTTAAGAGATGTAACAAATATATTGACGAGACAATGCCTTGGGCTCTTGCAAAGGATGAGGCACAGCAGGACAGATTAGCAGAAGTGCTCTATAACCTTGTTGAGAGTATTACAATCGGTGCTAATCTTCTTAAGTCTTTCATGCCAGAGACTACAGATAAGATTCTTGCACAGCTTTACCCAGCTAATCCAGAGGCAGGAGTAAGAGATTTTGACGACCTTGCTACATTTGGCTTAAGAGAAACAGGTCTTAAGGTTACTGAGACTCCAGAGATTCTTTTCGCAAGACTTGACTTTGAGAAGGACCTTAAGGAAAAGGTTGATGCTATTCAGGAAGCTCAGAAGAAGGCTAATGGTGTTACAGAATATCCACAGGTTGAAGTTAAGCCTGAGATTACATTTGATGATTTTGAAAAGGTTCAGTTCAGAGTTGCCAAGGTTCTTACATGTGAAGCTGTTAAGAAGACAAAGCTTCTTAAGTTCGAGCTTCAGATTGGTGATGAGAAGAGAACTATCGTATCAGGTATCCAGAAGTACTATAAGCCAGAGGAGCTTATTGGTAAGAAGTTAGTTGTATGTACTAATTTAAAGCCAAAGAAAGATCTGTGGTATTGAGTCACAGGGAATGATTATCTCAGCATGGGATGATAAGGATAACTTATCAGTTCTTACACTTGAGAAGGATATTATTGAAGGCGCAGAGATTGGCTGATAGATATGAAGATATTTGAAACTCATGCTCATTATGATGATGAAAGATATGATGAGGACAGAGATGAACTTATAAGCAGCATGCTTAGTGATACAGGGGAGCTTGATTACATTGTTAATGTAGGTGCAAGCCGTCAGGGTTGCGAGGCTTCCCTTGCACTTGCTGCACAATATGAAAAGGTATACGCAGCGATTGGTTTCCACCCGGAGGATATTGTCAGATTGAAAGAATCGGACATTGAATGGCTGGAAAATATGCTTGGTGAATCTAAGGCAAGAAAGATTGTTGCGCTTGGAGAAATCGGACTTGATTACTACTATGTGTCAGATGATGCAGATGTGGCGGCGGCTGAGAAGAAGCAGCAGCGAGAATGGTTTGCAGCACAGATGGATGTTGCGTACCGCACACACATGCCGGTAATGATTCATTCAAGAGATGCATGTCAGGATACAATCGACATATTAAAGAGCAATCATGGACAGGATACAGGCGGAATAATCCACTGTTATTCATACAGTAAGGAAGCAGCAAGAGATTTTCTTAACATGGGCTTTTCTATAGGAATCGGCGGCGTTCTTACATTTAAGAATGCCAGGAAGCTTGTGGAAGCAGTAGCTTATATACCGATGGATAGAATTGTTCTGGAGACAGACAGTCCATATATGGCAACCTGAGCCTAACCGA
>ENA-OPYX01000176-OPYX01000176.1-human-gut-metagenome-genome-assembly--contig:-NODE-176-length-37209-cov-4.575724_pt1 | contig 37209 bp, 38 predicted proteins | sample MGYA00242639_ERZ504486 | MGnify/ENA primary metagenome ERZ504486 (study PRJEB26092, sample SAMD00036296) | human gut metagenome | host: Homo sapiens | study: EMG produced TPA metagenomics assembly of... | reverse complement strand
AGGATTAGGACATACAGTAATTCTTACTTGTAAATCCTAATAACAAACAACAGATTAATTTACGGAGGGTGAAATCCATGAGTGGATCTAACAAATTCTGGTTCTAACACCAGCAAAAATGGCTGTACCACGGCAAAAAGAGGCTATGAACCGCTTTTAAACAGGAAGTAGCAAGCGAGATCGGTGTACCGTTAAAAGAGGGTTACAACGGTGATCTTACTTCTGCACAGGCAGGAAGCATCGGCGGCGAGATGGTCCAAAAAAATGATCATGAAACAGGAAGAGCAGATGTCAGGCAAGTTAAAAAAACAACTTGCCGGAGTAAAAAACAACTTCCCGCAAATAAAAAACGATTTGCCGCAAGTAAAGACAACTTGCCGCAAGACCAAAAACGGCTCCACATCCATGGTGTGATGTGAAGCCGTTTTTTCTTTATACAACATACACTTTACTATTTTTCATTCGCACGGTACACAAGTCCCTGACGGACATGCTCTACTGTCTCATCATCGGTAAAGTAACGCACGATCTCAAACGCAAACGGAATCGCTGTTCCCATACCGCGGCTTGTGATGATATTGCCGTCCACTACAACCTCATCCTCGCTGGTCGTCGCACCGGTTAATTTTTCCTCGAAGCCCGGATGACAGGTTGCATGTTTCCCTTCTAACAGGCCTGCTGCGCCTAACACACTCGGAGCTGCACAGATCGCAGCAACCAATTTTCCTTCCTCTGCAAACTTGCGGATCACGGCATTGACGGTCTCATTTTCCAGTAAATGCATGGTTCCCGGCATACCGCCCGGAAGCACGATTCCATCCAGGTCTTCATATCCGGTTTCTTCTGCAAGCGCATCTGCTAAAAAAGTAACCCCGTGAGAGCTTGTCACTTCTTTTTTTCCGGTAATTGAGAGCATAACGATCTCCATTTTTGCACGACGCACAACATCAACTACGGTAAGTCCCTCAATTTCCTCACAGCCATCTGCCATGAAAATTCCAATTTTACTCATAAATATTTCCTGCCTTTCTAAAGCTTTTGTTTTCCATTTTTGTACAGATAAAGTATAGCAAACTGATTTTTTGTGGTCAATGACTTACATGTCTTCCAATACTTCTTTTTTCCTGCCCCTGCAACTGCTATAATAGATGCAGTAGTGCTGTTTTCACGCACCAATTAAAAATTTTTTAAACCAAAAGGAGTTTCTACACCATGGAAATCGAACGTAAATATCTGGTAAAAACCTTACCTGACCACTTAGAACAGTATGCCTGTAAAGTGATCGAACAGGGCTACTTAAACACTAACCCGGTCGTGCGCATCCGCCGCTCCAATGACGATTACATTCTGACCTACAAGGGAAAAGGCATGATGGTGCGTGAGGAATACAATCTCCCCTTAAATGAAGAAGCATTTCTTCACCTGAAAGAAAAAATCGACGGAAGGCTGATTCAGAAACGCCGCTATCTGATCCCGCTTGCCCCCAAATATACGATCGAATTAGATGTGTTTGAGGGAGATCTCGCACCACTGCTGCTCGCCGAAGTAGAATTTGAAACAGAGGAAGAGGCAAATAATTTCACTCCGCCGGAATGGTTCGGAGAGGATGTCACATTCTCCGGCAAATACCACAACAGTCAGTTAAGTAAACTTCCGTAACCTAAAATGGGTGTGGCAAAACAGCCACACCCATTTTGATTTTTAAATTTTCCCACTGTCTTTCAGCAGTCCATACAGTGTCGGTGTAAAATGAAACTCCTCCATCATATGTTCCACCTCTGTGAGGTAATTTTGTTTTACCGCACGCGGCACGATCTTCTTCTGTACTGCACGGATCAGGATATTCTTTGGCGTATGCGCAAAATCAACAAACTCTAAAAGCTGAGTTTTGTATCCGCACGCCTCCAGCAGGTTTGCGCGTATCGCATCCGTCGCAAGCGCGGAAAAACGCTCTTTTATAATGCCATAGCGCGTCAGTAATGAAAACTGGTCCGTCTCTATCTGTCCGTTTAACTCATGCTGACAGCACGGTACGGAAAAAATCATCTTTGCATCCCACTGAACCGCATTATAAAGCGCATAATCCGTCGCCGTATCACAGGCATGCAGTGTCACTACCATGTCTACCGGAAACGGTGTCTGATAGCCGTTGATGTCCCCCAGTTCAAAATGCAGATTGTGATAGCCATATTTCTCCGCCGCAAGATTGCAGTTTTTGATCACGTCCTCTTTCAGATCAAGTCCTACGATCTGCACGTTCATTTTTTTGATCTCCGCAAAATAATAATACAGGATAAAAGTCAGGTAAGACTTTCCGCAGCCGAAATCAATGATATTTAAGTGATCATACGGATAATCCCGCACTCCGTCCTCGATGATTTCAAGGAAACGGTTGATCTGCCGGAACTTATCGTACATAGTGCGGACTACTTTTCCGTCTGCCGTAAAAACTCCCATATCAACCAGCGGTGGGATCACGGTTCCCTCTTCCAACAGATATTTCTTTTTACGGTTATGGGATTCCTGCACTTTTGCTGCACCCTCTGCCTGCTTTTTGCAGCGGTAAGTCACTTTTCCTTTTTTTGAGATCAAAAGCATATATTCACTGGTTCCATCCCAGGCATTTAACTGTAAAAATTCACTGCCGACACGCCCTGACAGATAATCTAAAAGTCCATCCGGTTCTATCTTTTCATGAAAAACCTGTTTCTGCGTATAAGCGGCTGCCTGGTAACCGGACGATTTTTTTCAATCTCGATCTTGCGGTATTTTGCAGCTTTGTCAGAGGGTTTGCTGACGATCACCTTGTAAATCTCCTGCTGCGTGATCTGTTGTAATTTTGATTTTAATTCTTCTGAAACCATGTAATCTCCATTTTTGTACACTAATCTTCAACAAATAGCCGTGTGAAAAACAAACTCACAGTCTTATTTTCCACACAGATTATCTGAGACGTGTGCTCTCAAAACGCTGTCTGGTACGGATACACTGTTTGAGCTGCTCATAACGGTCATCGAGATCTCCTTCCGGGATCACAACGTCTAAAACAACTGCCATATTGTTGATCATTTTATCTGTAATGATATCGCGCATAGATGTCAGGATATTATACTTTTCCTCAAAGGAATCCGCATCCAAAAACTCCATAAGTTTCGGTTCTACCTGCTCTTCTGTATCAGATGAAGCACCTTTACTTTCCTGCGCTCCGACATCTCCTGACACAGCTTTGTTGCTCTGTACACTGATATCTCCTGACACGCGCTCATTCTCCCGTACGCTGGTATCTGCATTTCTTCCGTTCTGATTCTGTAGAATCGTCCGCCCTGTACTATGTCCAACACTATATCTTTGTGTCATGTCTGCAGACCGCTCACTGCCAGTCTGTGCTGCCTGCACATCCTGTTTCTTCTCCCGCTCCACCAGCTCAAACCGGTATTTCTGCGTCACCTCCGGATATTTTTCGTGATCCACTTCACTGGTAAACATGGTAAGTGGTCTTGCATACACGCCAAAATCTCCATATAACGCCTGGTAGATCACCAGTTTTTCTCCTGTTTCAGAATGTGTCGCAATTGCTACGATCTGATATAATTTATTTTTAAAATGGCGGTAGATCTCGCCACTTACCGGTATTCTTTCTGCCATACTGTTGCTGTCCTTTCTTTCAACTTATGCCGTATGTACTTCTGTCAATCCCGCAATTTCGTCCGGCAGTTCAAAACGGTTTAACATCTCCACTCCCTCTGCCACAAAATCGCGCTCAAAACTCAGGTTTGCCTGATATCCCATGATCATCAGATCATTGACCTGATCCATCAGGGAACATTCGTCCTCACACTCCCCGTGTACTTTTTTCGGCGGCTCCCCTGTTTTTTCATAAAACTGTTCCCGCAGTTCGTCCGTCTGATTTTCATTGACGTTCGAATCTGCACGGTTTAAAATAGTATCTTTTCCGGGATTTGAAACAGGACGCGCTGCCTGCGTGGGCTTTGCCGTATTCGATGCAGCCGTGCCATACTTCTGCTGCAGCCTCTGTTTTAATTCCTGCTGTCTTACTGATAAATCCCTCTGCATCGCATTTGCCGCATCCGCCAGAACATCCGGTCTTCCTGCATGACCACCATAAGAAACCTGTGTCTGTGGTACATTTTTTCTTCCTCCGCCGGGCTGATTCGGCACAGCCGCTTTCTTTTGTTTTCCTTCTTTTTTCTTTTTATCACTGTAAATCCCTGCTGCAATGCCAATAATTATCACAATCAGACCAAACAAATCATCCATAACTCTTCATGCTCCTCTCCTCTTTAACTTTGTAAAAATGTTATATATACAAAGTTCACTATTCGTATTATAATATTTTAATATACGTTTCTCAACAAAATTTTACTCTTTGGAGGATATATGTTACCAAAAAAATTAAAGCGGCTCTCTGACATGCAGTTGATCGCACTTGGTTTTCTTCTGCTTATCTTAGGCGGAACATGTCTTTTGATGCTTCCCTGCTCTTCCCGCACCGGCGAATTTACCCCTTTTATCACAGCACTTTTTACAGCAACAAGTGCCACCTGCGTCACCGGTCTTATTCTGGTCGATACCTATACACACTGGTCCTTCTTTGGACAGCTTGTATTATTACTTTTAATCCAGATCGGTGGTCTTGGCTTTATTACCATCGGAACTGCTGTTTCCCTGGTGCTGCGCAGGAAAATCGGTCTCAAAGAGCGCGGCTGGATCAAGGAAAGTTTCAATGTATTAGATATCGGCGGCGTAGTACGGCTGATCAAACGTGTATTAAAGGGAACCGTACTATTTGAAGGAATCGGTGCACTGCTGTTATTTACCCGCTTTTATCCTGAAATGGGTTTTTTTAACGGACTTTATTACAGCATCTTTCATTCCATATCTGCGTTTTGCAATGCGGGTTTCGACATCATGGGAAAATACAAACCATATTCCTCTTTTACCGCCTATTATGACGATCCAATCGTAAGCTTTACGCTGTCTGCATTAATTCTGATCGGCGGCATCGGATTTATCGTCTGGAGTGATATCATTGACCACAAATGGCACTTTAAAAAATATGCCCTGCAGACAAAAATGGTCTTGAGTTTTTCGGCAGTTCTGGTATTTGGCGGAGCTTTACTGTTTTATTTGCTGGAACGAAATAATCTTTACGCCGATATGAGCACGACAGGCATCATCTGCAGTTCTTTTTTCAGTGTGATTACACCAAGAACTGCCGGTTTTAATACACTTGATATTGGCTCTCTCACAGAGGGTGGCAAACTGCTTACCATTATCCTGATGTTCATCGGAGGCGGTTCCGGTTCCACGGCGGGCGGCGTCAAAATGGCAACCATTTTCGTTCTGCTCCTGCATCTGCGCTCCACGCTCTTAAGAACGACCGGAACAAATATTTTTGGCCGCAGGATCGAAGACGACACGATCACAAAAGCTACAGCCCTGCTATGTACCTACCTGTTTGCCGGACTTACCGCAACCCTCGCAATCTGCGGCATGCAGGGTTTTCCGCTCGGAGATACGCTTTTTGAAGTCATATCCGCAATCTGTACTGCCGGAATGACAACCGGACTGACCGGACAGCTTAATTTTATCTCGCGGCTTATCATTATTTTTCTGATGTATATCGGTCGTTTGGGAAGCCTTTCCTTTGCACTTTCCTTTACCGATCACAAAAAACTGACACATATCATGCAGCCGGTAGAACGCATCAACATCGGCTGAGAAAGGAATTTACTTATGAAATCAATTTTAATTATCGGACTCGGACGTTTCGGCACCCATTTATGTCAGGATCTTGCCAGACTTGACAATGAGATTATGATCGTTGACAAAGACGAAGCAAGCTTAGAAGACCTTCTTCCCCTTGTGGTCAGCGCCAAGATTGGCGACTGCACCAACGAAAAAGTATTAAAAAGTCTTGGTGTCGGAAACTTTGATTACTGTTTTGTCTGTATTGGTGAAAATTTTCAGAGCAGTCTTGAGATCACAAGCCTGTTAAAAGATCTTGGAGCAAAATATGTTGTCAGCAAGGCCAACCGTGATATCCACGCAAAGTTCCTGCTGCGCAACGGCGCGGACGAAGTTATTTATCCAGACCGTGATATTGCAGAAAAAGTTGCAGTCCGTTTTTCTGCAAATCAGGTCTTTGACTATGTGGAACTCGGAAATAATTTTTCCATTTACGAAATTGCCCCTCTGCCGGAATGGATCGGTCATTCGATCAGGGACGTCAATGTCCGTGTCAAATATAATGCAAATATCATCGGCATCAAGGCTGAAAACGGCATGGAACTGATGCCGAATGCAGAGTAGTGTTCCGTAGAGAAGAACATCTGATGATCATCGGGCATCAGCGGGACATGGAAAAGATTTTGAAGAAATTATAAGTGCATTTCTTTTTCATAAATGTCTGCTGCCTCTTCTAACAGTTTTCGGATTTCAAGATGCTGCGGGCACTGTGCCTCGCACTTTCCGCATTTGATGCAGTCTCCGGCTTTACCGCTTCCGTCGATCTGACAGCGGTAAGACCCCCGCGTCACATCCGTCAATCCAAACTGTACGCCCATGTTGTAGACTCCAAAAATATCCGGGATACGGATCTTTTTCGGACATCCCTCCACACAGTAACGGCAGTTGGTACAAGGAATCGTTGGAAGTTTTTCGAGTTCTTCCACCACCTTTCCGATTGCCTGCTGCTCTTTATCCGTGAGCGGCTGAAAATCTTTCATATAAGCCGTATTGTCCTGTAATTGTTTTAGATCCGACATCCCGCTTAACACCAAAATTACATTGGGCAGTGATGCCGCATACCGGACCGCATAAGATGCATAGGAAGCATTTTCATCCAGCGCACTTAAGATCCTCGCCGGCTCTCCGACCATATTTGCTAACGTACCGCCCTTGACAGGCTCCATCACGATCACAGGTACTCCATGCTTTTCTGCCACCTCATAACATTTGCGTGACTGCACGTTCTCAGACTCCCAGTCATAATAATTGATCTGAAGCTGCACAAACTCCATCTCCGGATGATTTGTCAGAATCTCATCCAACACATCTGCCTTATCGTGGAAAGAAAATCCGATATGCCGGATCTTTCCCTCCGCTTTCATGCTCTGTACAAACTGAAATCCGCCTAAGTTCTCTGCCTCTTTGACCCGGTCTTTATTCATTGCATGTAAAAGATCAAAAGTCTAAAATACTCTACCTGGCAATTTTTTTAACTGTTCCTCGAAATACTTTCCGTAGTCAGCGTACTCTTTGACCAGCCATACCGGCATCTTGCTCGCAAGGAAAAAACGATCCCTCGCATACCGTTGTACCAGACAGCGTCCGACTGCTTCCTCGGATCTGCCATTGTGATATGGATATGCGGTGTCAAAGTACTTAAATCCCTGTTCGATGTAGGAATCGATCATCTCGCAGAACGCTGCGTCGTTGATATTTTCTGTGCTGCCGTCGGTTACCGGGAGACGCATGCAGCCGAATCCCAGTTTCTTTGGCATTTCTTTAGTTAACTCGCTCATTTGTGTGTGCCCCTTTCTTTTGGGTTGTTATAATAAAGTAATAGAGCCTAGGGCGAAACTCTTTTTCAGGTTGTGGTGGTCGTTGTGTGGCGGGCACCTGTTTAACGAAGGCACGCCGCACAACGACGCTACGTTCTTGAGAGTTTCGCGTTGGCAAACCTTTCTTTTTATTATAGCAACCCAAAGGAAAGCTGTATAGTATTCTTTTTCATGCAGGTACGCAGGCGGTCGGCACACCGCACCAGCCGGCAAACCCAGCCACCCCACTCCCACAAAAAAGCAGAGCCACCCATGCCCTGCTTTTTCATCCCCGCACCTTAACTCTGGTACACCTCAATAAAGTTCTTCACAACCTCCACCAGCTTTTCATATCCCATGGAAGTCGTATCCAGACAGAAATCATAGTTTCTCGCATCATACCAGTCCTTCCCGGTATAATATTTATAATAATCCGCACGGTGCTTATCGATCATTTTCGATCTTATTCTCCGCATCCCGCCCGGTGATTCCGTCATGCTCCATTACACGGACGATACAATCTTCCTTCGGTGCAAAGAAAAACAAACGGAGCACATTCGGATCATCCTTTAACACATAATCCGCACATCTTCCGATAATGATACAGGACTCTTCCTCCGCCAGTTCACGGATCACTTTTGCCTGATAATTAAACAGGTTGTCATCCGATACGAAATCTGCGCTCTCCGGCGGAATCACACCGCCCTTATACGGATTTTTGCGTGCAATACGAAACAAAGGTGATTTCTTTAATTTTTCATCGGTCTGTCCGAAAAGCGCCTCATTGATGCCGCTGTCATCGGATGCCATTCTTAAAATCTCTCTGTCGTAGCAATTAATTCCAAGTTCTTCTGCGAGCAGCTTACCCAGCGTACGTCCACCGCTGCCGTAGCTTCTTGCGATTGTAATCACTGGTTTTTTTCATTGCTGCATCCCCCTATTCTCCAAGATATGCTTTCTTGATCGATTCGTTATTCATCATTTCCTTTGCATCACCGGAGAGAACGATATTGCCGGTCTCCAGTACATATGCACGGTCAGCGATGGATAACGCTTTCTTCGCATTCTGCTCTACTAAAAGTACGGTTGTTCCACCCGCAGAGATTTCACGGATAATGTGGAAAATCTCTTCCACGAGAATCGGAGAAAGTCCCATAGACGGCTCATCCATCAGGATGATCTTCGGTTTTGACATCAGCGCACGCCCCATGGCAAGCATCTGCTGCTCACCACCGCTTAAGGTTCCTGCAAGCTGGTTTTTACGCTCTTCCAGTCGTGGGAAACTCTCATATACTTTTGCTAATGACTCTGCGATCTCCTGTTTATCTTTTCTGGTATATGCACCCAGTTTTAAGTTTTCATATACGGACAACTCTGCAAATACACGACGTCCCTCCGGCACATGCGCCATTCCCATGGAAACGATCTTGTGTCCCGGGATCTTTGAGATATCACATCCCTCAAAAATAATCTCGCCCGCCGCAGGACTCAACATACCGGTGATCGTCTGCAGCGTTGTCGTCTTTCCGGCGCCGTTTGCACCGATCAGCGCAATGACTTCTCCCTCATTGACCTCAAAGGAGATTCCCTTGATTGCCTGGATCACGCCATAGTATACTTCCAGATTCTTTACTTCAAGCATTGCCATAACTTAAAACCTCCTTTCCTATTCTCCTAAGTATGCCTTGATAACCTGTGGATCATTCAGGACTTCTGTCGTTTTACCCTCTGCTAAAACCTGCCCGAAGTTTAACACGGTAAGTTTCTCACAGATACCGGATACCAGTTTCATATCATGCTCGATCAGAAGCACTGTCATGTCAAACTCATCTCTCACAAAATGAATTGTCTCCATCAGCTCTTTTGTCTCGTTCGGGTTCATACCGGCAGCCGGCTCATCTAAGAGCAGAAGCTTTGGATTTGTCGCAAGCGCTCTCGCGATCTCAAGTTTTCTCTGTTTACCATAAGGAAGGTTGGATGCAAGAAAATCTGCTTCCTTCTCAAGGTCAAAGACTTTTAAAAGTTCCATTGCCTTCTCATTCATCTCTTTTTCTGCCTTATGGTACTTCGGCAGACGCAAAATTCCGGTCAGTGTGGAATAAGTGATCTGATTGTGCAGACCGATTTTTACATTATCAAGTACGGACTGGTCTTTAAACAGACGGATATTCTGGAATGTACGGGCAATCCCTGCTTTGTTGATATCGATCGTCTTTTTCCCTGTGATATCCACTCCATCTAACGTAATTGATCCGTCATTCGGTGTATATACACCGGTGAGCATATTAAATACGGTCGTTTTTCCGGCACCGTTTGGCCCGATCAGTCCGTATAACTGTCCTTTTTCAATCGAAATATGAAATCCGTCTACTGCACGCAGACCGCCAAAGGAGATACCAAGATTTTTTACTTCCAATAAACTCATGTTACTGTACTCCTTTCTTTGTGTTCTTTTTCAGTTTTGCAGCTACACGCTGTCTGAACTCAATACATTTCGGTGCCCAGTTAAAGAGCATCATTGCGATCAGTACGATGGAATAAATCAGCATACGATAATCGGAGAGTCCACGCAGTACCTCCGGCAGCAATGTCAGGATCACAGCCGCAATGATCGAACCGCGGAAGCTTCCCATACCACCTAATACAACAAATACAAGGATCATGATCGACATATTGTAACCAAAGTTTGCAGGTGTCGCTGTAACAGTAGACAGATTGTGCGCATATAAAACACCGCCTGCTCCCGCGATCGCTGCAGAGATCGTAAATGCCATCAATTTAAATTTTGTAATGTTAATACCAACCGATTCAGCTGCAATACGGTTATCACGGATCGCCATGATGGCACGTCCGCTTCTGGAATTTACCAGATGATATACAATGAAAAGACAGATCAGAATCATAATTACGCCGGCGGTAAAGCTGGATAAGTGCGGAATCTTTGCAATTCCTTTTGCACCATTGATCAGCCACTCTCCCTCATCGGAAAGTTTGATTGCATTTCCGTTTGAAATTGCAAAATGAAAACCATCGGTATCTTTTGCGATATAAAGTACGTTGATCACGTTTTTGATGATCTCACCAAATGCAAGCGTTACGATTGCAAGATAGTCACCTCTTAAGCGCAGTACCGGGATACCGATCAGGAATCCGAAAAATGCTGCTACAGCGGTTCCGATAATTAAAACGATGATAAACAGCAGAATCTGGTTTGGGATCACATCCTGTAAAAGCTTTGTTGCAAATGCACTTGAAAAAGCACCGACACACATAAATCCTGCATGTCCGATACTGAGTTCCCCTAAATAACCCACGCACAGATTTAATCCGATCGCAACAATGGAATAAGTGCACATCGGCACTAAAAGTCCCTGCATCAGGGAGGACAACACTCCTGCTGCAATCAGTATCTGGACGATAAGATAGGCCACAATTACCATCGCAAAGGTAATCAGATGGTCTAATGTACTTTTTTTCATTGATTTTACATTTAATTTTGACATATCATTACTCCAATCTGACCTTATACTTTTTCGTGGATCTGTTTTCCAAGAATACCGGTCGGTTTTACAAGCAGTACAATGATCAGTACTGCAAACACGATTGCATCTGACAACTGGGACGAAATATAAGCACGTCCTAAGATCTCAATGATACCAAGCAGGATACCACCAATCAGTGCTCCCGGAATAGAACCGATTCCTCCGAATACCGCTGCGGTAAATGCTTTGATACCAGGCATGGAACCTGTATAAGGAGTCAGTGTAGGATATGCGGAGCAGAACAGCACACCTGCGATTGCCGCAAGCCCGGAGCCAATTGCAAAGGTCAGTGAAATTGTTGCATTGACATTCACACCCATCAGCTGTGCTGCATCTTTATCCTCAGAAACAGCAAGCATAGCCTGTCCGGCTTTTGTTTTTTTGATAAAAATCATCAGACCAGCCATGATGATGACACAGGCAAGAACCGTCACGATCGTGGTTCCTGAGATTGTAAGACTTCCACCTGCAAGTTTTAAGGACGGCAGTGTTACAACATTTGTAAAGGACTTTGTGTCTGCACCGAATAATAACAGTGCGGCATTCTGTAAAAAGTAGCTGACACCGATCGCTGTAATCAATACGGCAAGCGGGGTAGCACGTCTGAGTGGTTTGTAAGCAATTTTTTCGATGACGATACCAAGAACCGTACAAACAATAACAGACAGAACAACTGCCACAAGTGGCGGCCATCCCTGACCGTTCATGGCAAGGAATACCACATAACAGCCGATCATGATAACATCTCCATGTGCAAAGTTTAACATCTTTGCGATACCGTATACCATGGTATATCCCAGTGCAATGATCGCATAGACGCTTCCAAGACTGATACCATTGATCAGGTAAGATAAGAAATTCATAACAATCCTCCATTCTTACTTTATAACGTTAATACATTGATTTTTTATTATACCATTTGAAATACTTGTATACAATCTTTTTTGTTTTCAAAAAATCGCCACAATGTGACGTTTAAAAAATATTCTGTCAATAAGTATAAAAGGGGCTGACTGCGACAGCTTCGTCTGCAAACAACCCCTTTCTTTCCTTATAAAATAACTATTTATTTTTATTTCATTTACATTGCTGCGTAAGCACCATCTTTGATCACTACTGCCTTAGGAGCCTTGCTGACCTCTCCGGTTGCCTGCCATGTCATTCCCTCACCTGTCAATCCATCTACAGAGATCGATGTCATTGCTCCGGTTAATGCAGTGCCCAGATCAGAAGCACTCATATCCGGTGTTGCACCTGCCTGCTCGATAGCTGCTTTGATAACATAGATTGCATCGTAAGCATCTGCTGCGAACTGGTTTGGAACATCGCCATATTTCTCTTTGTATGTGGAAACAAATGCTTTTGTTTTCTCATCATCTGCATCTGCAGCGAATGGAGTTAATAACATAACACCTTCCGCTAAAGATGTATCAAAGTTCTCAACGCCAAGGATTCCGTCCATACCATCAACACCGAAGAAAGCCGGCTCATAACCCATACCGTTTGCCTGGGTTAAAATGATAGATGCCTCTGTATAGTAAATCGGTAAGAATACTAAGTCAGCGCCTGCAGACTGCGCTTTCTGAAGCTGTGTGGAAAAATCTGTCTTGGAATCTGCTGTAAACGCTTCCTCAGCTACAACCTCAAGTCCTTTATTCTGTGCCTCTTCCACGAAAGTAGCTTCGATACCGGAAGAATATACGCTCGAACTGTCATAGATGACTGCAACTTTTGTTCCTAAATTGTTGTCTGCAATGTACTGTGCAGAAGCTGTACCCTGGTTCGGGTCTGTAAAGCATGCCTGGAATACATTATCGTTTGTGATAACATCTGTGGATGATGCGGATGGTGTAATCTCAAACATACCATCCTCTGCTGTCTTGTCTGCAACTGCTACACAAGGTGTGGTTGTAACAGTTCCCATTAAGATCTGCATACCCCAGTCTTTTAATGAGTTATATGCATTGACGGATTTCTCTGCATCGTTCTGATCATCCTCTGCTTTGAATGCAAGCTGATATCCGTTTGCACCGCCAGCTGCATTGATCTCATCCACTGCCATCTGTGCTGCGTTCATAACTGCGTTTCCGTAAATTGCTGCATCACCGGTTGTCGGTCCGATGCTTCCGATCTTAAATACAGAACCGTCTGCTGCACTGTCGTCTGATGCGCTGCTGTCTGCTCCTGCAGATGCATTGCCTGTTGATATGTTTCCTGCTGAACTGCCACAGCCTGCCAGACAACTTACTGCCAGTGCTGCTGTTAAAAACATACTTACCGCCTTTTTCATAATAGCCTCCATTCCTGCCCATTTTTCAGGGCATCACAAGTTTGTGTTCGAGCACAAATCTTGTGTGTGAAAAATGTAATTTTTCACACTTTTTCCTCCATTCATCTTCCGCACCTTATATTGTCATGATATTTCATACATTTGCGAAAGCTCTGAAACTTGTTGTTGCAATAATAGCAAAAATATACACTTTGCACAATATTCAGATTCACCTAAATTCTTGATGGATTTTAATCATAATTATACAAAGTGACATGTTTCATAACTTTTAGTTATATATAGCATGAATCATACGAATAAAAGCATCCATATCCTCTTTTAACCCTGCTGCTTCGATGCTGTCTGCATAACGGTCCGTAAAATTTTCCTTCAGATAATCCGAAAGGAACTGATTGCGCTGTCCATTTTCCATATCAGCAAGTGTATCTTTCTCTTCACGAATCAAATAAAATGCAAGTGCAAAAAAATCCGGTGCTTCCCATGCCGCAGCATCCTTTAACACTGCCTGTATGTTTTCCAGCTCGCTGCGCAGCATAAGTGTGCTGATCTTTGCATCCGGCATTCCAAGCTCCGATGATGCCGTCTTTAAACACTTTACCGTTGAACCGTAATCCGGATCGTCCTCCCGGATCGAACATATGTGATAAACATGATCTAAATCCACGATCAAAGAATCCAGGATTTTTTTTACATCCCGTTCCGGTTCCTCCGTCATTTCATCCAGTAAAAGTTCTATCTTACGCTGTGCACGTTCTAAATGTTCCCTTGATGTTTTATAGTCTTTCTGAAGACTTTCTCCTGACCTCTGTGCCTCAGTTATTATTTTTGCCAGTTCACCGGCAGCTCCCTTTTCCATCCCGGCACCAGTCAGTTTCCCCTTCCATTCCTTTTCCCTGCTGCGCTGTTCCTTTTGTTTCTTTTTCTGCTCATTATCCCCAAATAGCAATTTTCTCTCCCCCTTCAAACTCCCGCCTGGTTTTAACACAGTAATCTTTGTCTGCGCCGGTGGTCTCCTGCCAGTCAGTGTAACAGGAAATATCCTGCCACAAGAATTATTCCAAGCACTAAAATGGCAACCGGTATAAACGTGATAAATGCTGCGATGATCATTGCAGGAATATCCCCCTTTTCCAGTTCCGGACGTTCCATCTCCTCATACGGCTCCCCCGCTTCTTTTCTGCGTTCTTCCTCGGCAGCATCACTGCCCTCATGCAGTTTTTTCATTGCTCCATCTATTTTTCTCTGAAATAACATAAAACTCTCCATTTCTTACTTATAAAATAAGAGCTCACTCTCACTAAAAACACTACGTTTCCAGTTTAAGCCAGCTCTTATCATCTGTCAATTTGTATCTAATTTTTATTTTTCACTACCGGTCACACATATTGTGTGAGCAGTAACTATTTTTCTTCCGGCACACCTAATTTATGATGACATGCCACGAAATGTCCCGGTTCTACTTCTTCGAACTGTGGTGTAACATTCTTACAGATCTCTGTGCAGTAACGGCATCTCGTATGGAACTTACATCCCTTCGGCGGGTTGATCGGGCTTGGGATATCTCCCTCAAGAATGATCGTCTCTTTCCTGCCGTCCACATCCGTTGTAGGGATCGCAGAAAGTAATGCCTCTGTATATGGATGGTACGGATGTGCAAACAGATGCTCCGTATCCGAAAGTTCCATCATATTTCCCAGATACATTACACCGATTCTGTCACTGATGTATTTGATAACAGAAAGGTCATGGGAAATGAACAGATAGGTTAAATTATTCTGCTCTTTTAAGTCTAACAGAAGGTTAATGATCTGTGACTGAATGGAAACATCCAGTGCAGATACCGCCTCATCACAGACAACAAACTTCGGATGTACTGCAAGAGAACGTGCAATACCGATTCGCTGTCTCTGTCCACCGGAGAACTGATGCGGATAACGATGAATAAAATAGGACGCAAGTCCACACTTCTCCATGATCTCCATGATATAATCCTGCATCTTCGGATCACCTTTTTTGAAGATATTGTGAGCCATCAGTCCCTCGCCGATGATCTGCCCTACGGTCATACGCGGGTTTAAGGATGAATATGGATCCTGGAAAATAAGCTGAAGATCACGGCGTAAATAACGCATCTCTGCATCGGTTAAGTTTGCAAGATTGATGCCGTCGTCCTTCTGTACCTCATATTTTTCAAAATCTTCATCCTTTTTGCAGTTGTCACGGATCTTATCGATCTCTGCTAACTCAGCCTGTACTTTTTTCTGAAGCTCCGGAATCTTTTTCTTTACTTCCCCGGCTTTCGCAGATTTTCCGTTCTTCTCAAACTCGTCTGCCTGTGCATTGATCTTTCGGATCTCTTTCATGGCAAGATACTCTGCGAGATAATGACGGCCTGCCTCTGCAAGTGCAGTCTCATCTAACGTATAAAGTCCACCAATCAGAGCAGTGATATCCAAAAGATCGTTGTCTGCCTCGCTCTCCATCTCGGCAAGATGCTGTCCGGCTACCTTCTTAGCGATCTTTTCTTCCTCAGTGCCCTCCGGCATTTTTGCATAGTCAGCCTCTAATTTTTTTACTTTATCTAAAAGTTCCTCGCATTTTTCTTTTTATCCGGAAGATTCTTAAAGATCTCCTCAACATATTTTAAATCAAAATCTTCAACGGTACGTCCGTAATATACGGTGCGTCCGCCGGTCTGACGGTAAAGCTGTAACAGCGTACGTCCGAATGTGGATTTTCCACATCCACTCTCACCTACCAGACCAAATGTCTCGCCTTCGTAAATATTTAAACTGATTCCATCATTTGCTTTTACAAATGACTGTGGTTTTCCCATCTTCTTTTTTCCGATTGGGAAATACTGTTTTAAATTCGAAACGCGCAGTAATACCTTGTTCTCGTCACTCATTAATTTCTTTCCCCTTTCTTCGGATAAAAGCAGCGTACCATATGTCCCGGTTCTACCTCATTCAGTTCCGGTTCCATCTCACGGCACTTGTCCGTTGCATATTTGCAGCGCGGTGCAAATTTACATCCCTTCGGAAGATCAAGCGGATGCGGTACGGCACCCGGAATTGCCTCTAAACGGATTCCGGTCGGTGTATCGAGACGTGGGATAGAGTAAAGCAGTCCTTCCGTATACGGATGCAGGTAGGAGTTATCCCCAAAAATGCTGCGCACCGGAGCTTTTTCCACAACCTGACCACAGTACATAACAGCGACATCGTCTGCCATCTCGTTGATAACACCAAGATCATGTGTGATAAAGAGAATGGATGTTCCTTTCTCTTTCTTTAAATCATTCATTAATTTTAAGATCTGCGCCTGGATCGTTACATCAAGTGCAGTCGTCGGCTCATCGGCGATCAACAGTTTCGGTCGGCAGGCAAGTGCCATGGCGATCATGACACGCTGGCGCATACCACCGGAAAGCTGATGCGGATACTGTTTTGCAACTGCCTCCGGGTTCGGGATACGGACATCCTTTAACATCTCAACCACTTTCACAGCTGCCTCTTTTTTATTCATTCCCTGATGAATGATAAAAGGCTCGGAGAGCTGACGCTCCACGGTAAAAATCGGGTTTAAGCTGGTCATCGGCTCCTGGAAGATAACAGAGATCTCATTTCCACGGATCTTACACATATCTTTTACCGATACGTCTGCAAGATTTTTACCGTCAAAAATAATCTCACCGCTGTCAATATAACCGTTGCCGTCTAATAATTTTAAAATACTCATGGCGGAAACGCTCTTACCGCTTCCACTCTCACCTACAACACCAAGTGTCTTTCCCGGTTCTACCGAGTAAGAAACACCGTTTACTGCCTTTACAATACCCTTTTTCGTTTTAAAGAAGGTATGCAGGTCATGAATCTCTAATAAAGCCATTTTGTGTTTCCTCCTTTAACGCTCATTTGATTTCGGGTCGATGGCATCACGCAGACCGTCGCCGACCATATTGATACAGATTACGCAGATACCTAACATGATGGCAGGGAATACCCATCTCCACCAGTAGTTCTGGATAACAACGGAACTTACGCAGCCGTTCAACATATTTCCCCAGGTAGGACGCGGCAGTTTTACACCGAATCCTAAGAAGGACAACGTAGACTCTGTCAGCATACAATATGCAAAATCAAGCGTTGCGGATACGATGATAACCGAAATAACATTCGGGATAATATGCTTAAATACGATCACGGAACGTTTTACACCCATCGCATTTGCGGCGGTTACAAACTCCTGCTCACGCTCGGCAAGCACCTGTGCACGGACAAGTCTTGCAAGGCTCGGCCAGCTTAATATACCGAGGATCACCATGATCAGGGCAATCCTTGCGCTCTCTGTCATACTGTTTCCGATAATAGATGTTAAGATCATCGCCATCGGCAGGAACGGAAGACATGCAACGATCTCTGTGATACGCTGTAACACGATATCTACCCAGCCTCCGAAGAAACCGGACACACCACCGACGATGATACCGATGATCGTGGAAATGATAACAGAGATCGCACCGATCGTCATGGTCATACGTCCACCGTTTAAGATACGCGTGAATACGTCACGTCCAAGTTCATCGCTTCCGAACAGATAACCTTTTAATCCCCAGGTCACAATATCCCCGGATTTTGTCACTGCATAGTTCTGATAAGTACCGCCGTAGATGGCAGTAACATCTTTTGCTTTCTTTGGAACGTCTGTCTGGTGTTTTGCATTGCTTCCCCAGGAGTAAACAGTTCCTTTATCTGTCAGTGTTGTAATATGATATCTTCCGGCAAACATGGAAACGATCTCTCCATCCATTTCCGGAATCTCTTTCTCACTCTTGTTGGCTTTTCCCCAGATACGGAGAGAACCATCCTCCATCAGTGCAACACAGGCATCGGATGTTGTCACAATATCTTTTGCTTTTCCAAGATCTTCCGGGATATTGGAAATATCGGATTTCTGACTTCCTAAATGCCGGATCTCACCATCATCTGTGAGTGCCATTAAAGTTGTATTTGCTACGGAAATCTTTGCAATGTGGCTGTTACCGTTTCTTCTGGTCAGGCGCACATCATTTAAGTTTTCATTTCCCCATGCGATTACTTCGCCGCCTTCCGTTAACACATAGGAAATCTGATAACCGGCTGCGATCTGTTTGATCTTTTCATGTTTTACTTCCATCGGAATCTGACACTGTCCCATACGGTCACTACCCCAGATGAAAAGCTCTCCATCTTCATTGAGTGCCATAACATGGTCAAATCCTGCAGATACAGATACCACTTTTCCCATTTCTTTCTGCTTTGGCATCTTCTTTGCAATGTCGATCTTGTTACTGATCTTGGTGTAACCCCAGACATAGACTTTTCCGTTATTGTCAACGCCCACGCTGAATGTTGCACCCGTGGAAATCTCTTTTACATTTCCTTTTAAACCATCCGGCACTTTCATCATATTCAGTCCCGGAGCGACATTGATCTGTGTCTCTTCTTTTTCACTTAAGTCGATCGGGTTAAAGACCGGTCCGATCAGTACGATCAGGAAAATAACCAAAAATACGATCAGGCCGCCAAACGCAAGTCTGTTTGAGGTAAAATTCCTCACAACCGTACGGAGCGGACTCTGAAGCGCTTCTTCCTGTAATACATCGAGTTCTTTATCCCTTTTTCCAAAAAGGTGTTTGAGCATCTTCATGTTTTTCGTTCCTCCTACTTATCAATGCGTACACGCGGATCTACCAGACCGTAGCTTAAGTCTGTGATCAGGTTGCTGAGCAGTGTGATGATACAGTAGAGCATGTTGACTGCCAATGCCATATCATAATCCTGATTCATCAGTCCGACATAATACATTTTACCGATACCATTCAACTGGAAAATCTGCTCGATAACGATCGAACCCATGAAAATACTCATGAACCAGCTGATGATCAGTGTGATGACCGGAAGAAGTGCATTTCTCCATGCGTGGGAATAAATAACAACCTTTTCCTTCAAACCTTTTGCTCTTGCAGTACGGATATAATCCATACGAAGTGCGTCGATCATTGCCGCACGGACATAACGTGTCATACTTCCTAACGCTGCAACCGTCATAACGATGACCGGAAGTGCCAGATAGTGGAGACGGTCAAGCACGAATGCCACTCCTGTTCCCTGGAAGTTCGGCGTATTCATGCCACTGATCGGGAACCAGCCGAGTTTTACGGCAAAAACAAAATAAATACCAAGTGCAACTATATATTGAGGCATGCTGTAGCCGACAATCGTCAGTACCTGTACCGTATTGTCAAATTTAGAAAATTTTCTGACCGCACAGTGAATACCGAGCGGTATCGTGATCGCCAATGCGAGTATCGTGGATACGATATTGATCTGTATCGTGTTTAACAGTGGTGTAGAGAGACAGTCTTTCACACCTTTTTTTGTAGAAGGAAGAATATCCAAGATCACCTTTTAACAAGTTTCCCATCCATTTTACATAGCGGACCGGAATCGGATCGTCTAATCCTAAATTTTTCTCTCGCTTCCTGATAGCGGAGCTGGAATGTCTCATCGGAGACTTTACCTCTTAAGTTCTGCACCTGATTAAGAGCACGGTCACCAGGTACGTTATTAAACAGTACAAAAAGGATAATGGATACTACAAAGAATACCCCTATCATATATAAAATTCTTTTCCCAACGTACTTTAACATAATTTAACCAACCTTCATTTGATTTTTCTTCTTCGTTTCCTTAGGAACAAAATCCTGACATGCCCCTTTGATCCCATTCCAAAAGAAACGATCAAAGAATTTGCCGGAATATATACCGCATGGGCGCGGGACTTATGCCCCACGCCACATACCGGTAAAATTTCACATGGAATAAAATATTACATTGAAATGAAATATTCTAATCAGAATCAATTACTCCATGTTTGCATACAGAATTGCGTTTGTTGCATCCCAGTTGTATCCATCTTCTTCAAAATCATGTAATTTTGATGTGAAGAAGTCATGATAATCATTGGAGTACAGCGGAATCTCAGGAAGCTCATCATTCCAGTCAGCGATGAAATCGAACCATGCTTTTGCATAAGCCTCATCATCACCTTCTTCTGTATGATTCATGGCAAGTGCAAGATCATACAGTTTCTGTCCTTCTTCGCCCTCTAATGCGTTGGTGTTGTTAGAAGAGCCCGGCTCATACTGGAATGCAACATCATAAGGGTTACCGAAACCACTTGCTAAGTTGAACATCTGATATGGGTTCTCCGTTGAGTTATCATAGTAATAGGTCAGTAAGTCTGTGAAAGTACCAACAGTCTGGTTGATCTTCATACCTGCTGCTTCTACATCCGGGTTCTGCTGTAAGGAAGTTACAAGCAGGTCAGATACAGAGTTATTCTCAGAAGAGAACCACTCGATGACTAACGGCATGTAAGTACCATCGTCTAATTTCTTATAACGGATTCCGGAACCTGAGTAATCAGAACCATCTTCGTTGTATACCCAGCCGCCATCCTCTAACTCTTTGACTGCAGAGTCAAGGCTGTATGTGTAAGAGTTTAATCCGTCTAATTCTTCTGCGTATTCCTCAGCCATCCACTGCTGTGTACCATAAGGTCCGCTTACAACCGTACCATGTCCACCGGTGAATGTCTGTGCAAATGTTACACGGTCAAGCAAGTAAGCCATTGCATGACGTACTTCTTTGAACTGGGTTGGTCCCTGATTACATTTGAGAGAAATCATTCCATAACCTGCGCGGCCATAGCTTAAGTAATTGAAGTTACCCTCTTCTACCATGTCAAGACCCTGCTCGATCTGATCACCGTCTGCTACCTGGTATAAGATATCAACAGCACCGGTCTTTAACTGATCCATCATAGTATCCTGTGGTGTATATTTTACGATAACAGTTTCGATATTTGCTGTCTGTCCCTCAAAGTTACCCGGGAAATTCGGGTTCTTTGTCAGTGTGTATGCATAAGAGTTCTCATCATAAGATGTGAACATGTAAGGACCGGAGCAGATATTGTAGTCATATCTTGCAGCCTGTACTTTGTCACCGATATACTCAGAAGTAAAGTTATCAGAGAATTTCACACCATCCTCTGTATCCTCTAAAGTAACATCTTCCGGCAGCCATAAGTCCATAGACTCCGGCTGGTTAGAGATCAAAGCCTGTCCATAGTAATATGGCATAAACTGTGCATCGATCGTTACAGAAAAAGTCTTGTCATCGATCAGATGAAGTCCTTCGAATGTATCGCTCTCACCATTTAAATATGCATCATATCCTTTTACATACTGAACAGTACTGTCTGTTAAGTTGCTTGCTTCGAGATCCGTAACCATCTCATTGCATCTTAACATGTATGTTAATAAGTAATCATCTGCATTGATATCAGAACCATCACTGAACTTTAAGCCGTCCTTGATCTTAACAGTGTAAGTTCTGCTTCCGTCCTCGTTATCTGTTACTTCCAGATTGTCAAGAACAGCCGGGTTCTCGATCCATTTACCTGTCTGGTCTTTGTCGATCGGAGCCATACCTGTAACTAATTTGAATGCATCGTAATCAGAAGCACCGTTTGCCCAGAATGGAGTAATATCTCCACTTGTCTCAGAACTCTCGCCTAAGATTACCTGTTTGTTGCTGTAAGTACCGTTAAAAGTACTCTCTGTGCCGTCTGCAGCTGCCTCTGTTCCCTCTACAGCAGCGTTGTCAGAAGAAGCGTTGTTTCCCGCATCAGCATTGCTGTTTCCTGAACCGCATCCTGCTACCATTCCGGTAGTCATGGCACCGATCAGAAAAAGAGAAATCAGTTTCTTTTTCATAATAGTTCCTCCTTATAGAAAATTGTTCTATATAAAAACGCCATGGCGTCTTTATAACATTATCGTTGTAGCACGTTATCGCGCTAAAATATTTTTGTATAAGCAAAAAAAAGTGCCAACAGACCTCTTTGCCCGTTGCACTTTAAAAATATACAACTGTTTGTTCCCGACGAACAACACTTTTTTATTATACATGCGAGCCGTTTTTTGTCAATACTTTTTCTCATTTTCAGACATGTATAAATATAACGCTTTTTCTACTAATTTCCATTCTTTTGCATTATCATTCAAGAACCTTCCTAAATGTATGAATTTTTTTCATTATTTTAATTATTGGGAATATTTATATTCCGTTATAGATTTCACCTTTTCCTGTTTCTTCTATATTATATGCATTTCACCGTTATGCTGCTTTCCATCTCTGTCTGCAGCTGTTATAATAGAGATACTTTGTAATCCCATTCATTTTTATTTATAAAGGAGACATCACCATGATCACACCGGAGGACATATTAAACCTTAATTTCTATAAAAAAGAAAAATTTACCGGCAGCTACAAAGGCATGCGCTACCTGATCCAGAAGGACCATGAGGAAGAGTCCGATCATGACATTTTCCGTGCCACTTACTGGCCGGGTCCCTATAACTTTGCAGTCACAGATGATTCCTTAAAAAGCTCTGCCACCTTTCCTTTTACAGAGGACGGAAAGCTCCAGGTCGTGGACTGGCTTAATGAGAACTGGGAAAAGGAAAAAGATCATTTTCAGTCTTTATTGCTTTAAAGGATTGACAGTACCCCGCTATAAACTTAAAATCTGATTAAAGGTGTTACTTTAGTCCTAACTTACACAGAATGAAAATAGTGTGAAAAATAAGATTTTTCACACGCAAGATTTGTGCTTACGCACAAACTTATGATGCCCTGAAAAACGGGCAGGAATGGAGAGATTTTATGGAGTATAACGAATTGTATTTCAAAGCAAAGTCAAATGCAAAAGCTCGTACGGTCTGGCTGATCTTAATCGCCATCATGACTTTGTCCTATGGCTCTGAGACATCCCAGGGGCTTCACTCCGCAAAATATTACACAACCTTTCTTCTCATGGCATGGGTTCCCTTTTTCATTGGTATTCTCGTACTAAAGATCAATGGAAAAGCTTCTTCTGTATACAAGGAAATCGTTGCCGTCGGTTACGGTTCGTTTTATACTTACGTCATCCTTACCACGGATTCCGCGATCGCTTTCGGCTATATCCTGCCTCTGACAAGTATGCTGATTCTTTTTAAGGATCGCAAGTACATGATCCGGTGTGGTATTGCCAATGAGATCATCGTAATTGTCCATCTTGTTTTACATAATATGTATGGAATCAACCCGAGTATCGTACTGAACGATTACTATCTTCAGATTTCCACGATATTGCTCTGCTATATCTGCTACGTTGTTTCCATTGACCATTTAAACGAATCTGACGGTGCACTCGTCAACTCCATCCGGGACAATTTAGACCGCGTGGTAACAACAGTCGGACAGGTAAAAGGCGCCAGCAGTTCCATTGTTGATGGTGTCACTGTTGTCCGCGAACTTGCTGATGAAAACAGGCAAGGAGCTGATTCCGTTGTAAAAAGTATGGAAGAGCTTACCCAGAATAACGATATTCTTTATACAAAAACGATGTCCTCCATGGATAAAACCTCCGATATCAACATGCAGGTGCAAAATGTGGCAGCTCTGATCGAAAAGATGGTAAATCTGATTCAGGAATCCATCGAGCATGCAAACTTAAGTGCCGAAGAGCTTGCCGATGTTGTGACAACCACCAACACAATGGCTGATCTGTCCGCGCATGTCGAACAGGTTTTAGAGAACTTCAAACAGGATTTTGATATGGTAAAGGAAGAGACCGGAACGATCGAAGGAATTACTTTCCAGACAAACCTCCTCGCCTTAAACGCCTCCATCGAAGCCGCCAGAGCCGGTGCTGCCGGAAAAGGCTTTGCCGTTGTAGCTGACCAGATTCAGGGGCTCAGCGTGGAGACCAAAAATTCCTCCGGCCGCATTCGTGATGCATTGACCCATTTAGATGAGACTTCCGGAAAAATGACACAGTCTATCACGCAGACACTTGAACTTATCCAGACAACACGTGAAAAATTAACACTCGTAAAAGACAGTGTTACAAGTATTACCAACGATTCCACAACACTCGGTGAAAATATCAAGGTAATCGACGGTGCCATGAAAGATGTGGAATCTTCCAATCACGATATGGTTGACAACATGAAACAGGTCTGTGATACCATGGATGTCATGACAAAATGCATCAACCAATCAGACGATGTTTCCCGCACAATGTTGAGCAAATACGAGGAATCCGCCGTCAACGTAAACAAGATTGAAACCATTGTCGGAAAACTGATGGGTGAGCTTGGTACCGGAGGTTTCATGGGAATCGGCGATGCCAGACCCGGCATGAAAGTCGTCCTGATTGCAAAGAACGGAAGCTCTTCTTTCACCGCTCACGGCGAAGTGACAGAATCCTTAGATGGTGGAATCACGGCACGTCTGCATGTTCCTTCCGGAAGTTCGATCGATACCAGAAACAGGAATTTTACCTACGAACTGCAGATCTCCGTGACAAACGCATTGTATATCTGGGAAAATGCTGAGATCACCACGATGCGTGGTCAGTCGTCCGATATGTATAAGATTACAGTTACAACCAACCCGAAGGTTGTTAACCGGCGTAAATATCCTCGTATGCCGATCTCTAACAAATGTACGATCACGGTAAAACAGAACGGTAAACAATATAACGGTCAGATGATCAACATCAGTGCCGGCGGCTTTGCATTCAGTGTCCGTGATAATTTCTTTTCCAGTGCGATCGGTTCTGATATCACCTTATCGATTCCTGATCTTCCGGTGGAAAATGCCCGCCAGTTAGAAGGTCATATCATCCGAAGCACAGACAATGAGAACGTCTTTATCGTCGGCTGCCGTATGCCAGAGGATAATACAGCGGTCGAACAGTATGTACAAAACAATTACCAGGGTGAGTAAATCTCATATGTCATAAATAAAACAGCGGATAACAACTTCTTTTCTTGTTGTTACCCGCTGTTTTATTATTTGTGCCTGTTAATTTCTTCTTATTTACTTTTATTCCTTATACAATAAAATGCTCTACGTTCTGCTGTAACTTATCTGCTGCATGATGAGCTGCTTCCGCTTTCTCTTTAATCTCGGCTGCCTTCTCTACCACAACACCTGTCTTCTCTGCGATATCGTTTGTACCGGTTGCTCCCTCTGTAGCCGCCTTGCTTACCTCGCCGATGGCATCCATAACGCCGTTGATCGATGCTAACAGCTGCTCTGAGGATGCTGAGAAATCTGTTACCAGTGCATCAATACTTCCTGCATCATTGCTGTAGGAATCCGCCATATCGGAGAATCCCGCAAAGCTGTCTACCACGTCGGTTCCAACAAACTCTAACAACTTCTTTGCTCCGTCTGCAAGATTTGTTACCGATTCCACAACATTCTTTGTCACATCCTGGATATGTACAACTGCTGCCTTTGACTGCTCGGCAAGTACTCTGATCTCATCCGCAACAACTGCAAATCCCTTTCCTGCCTCTCCTGCACGCGCTGCCTCAATTGAAGCATTGAGTGCTAACAGGTTGGTCTGTCCGGTAATCTCCATAATGGACTCTGCAAGAACACCGATCTGATCGACTACCTTGATATCTTCAAGTGCTTTTGTCAGTCCCTCATTGATCTCGGCATGGATTGCCTTGGTACGCTCATCATTTTCTGTTGTTGTCTTTTTAATACCTACGGCACGGTCACGGATATCATCTGCTTCCGTTGCACCGTCCTGTGAACGTGTTGCAATACTCTTTGCTGCACTTTCGATCTCATGGGACATTGCATTGATCTCTTCGGAGGAAGCCGCTGTCTCTTCCATGCCCGCTGCAAGCTCTTCCGTCGTTGCGGAAACATTCTCGATTTCTTCGTCTAATGCCTGAATATTATCATCGATCTCCTGTACCATTCTGGTGATCTCAGTTGCCTGACTCTTGACCTCACCGATCAGTCCGCTCATCTCATTTCTCATGGACTCTAAAGATGCTGCGAGTTTTCCAAAATCATCGCGGCGCTTTAACAGTGCCGTTCCCATTGCCTGTGAAAAATCGCCCTGTTCCATGACACCGATGGAACTGATACATTTTTTCAGTGGTCTGATGATGCTGATAATGATCATAATCAGCAATAAAACTACTATTATTCCCTCAATCAACGTTGAGATAATAAACAGTGTCATCCTGCCTGTAACATAAGAAGAAAAATCTTTTTCAATTGATGCTACCTGATCATCAATATAATCCGTATAATTTCCGGTTCCGATCACCCATCCAAACGGTTCAAATGCCTTACTGTAGGAACGCTTCGGAGAAGGTTCTGTCTCTCCTTCTTTCGGGAATACATAATCCGTGTATCCTCCGTCTGCCTCCTGACCGACACGGATGATCTCTTTTACCATCTGGTATCCATTGGCATCTTTCGTCTCCATACGATTGGTGCCTTCCGTGTCATTTCCTAAAAGCACCACATTGGTTCCGTCATACTGATCCACCCAGAAATATCCGGCATCTCCATAACGAAGCTGTCTGATCTCATCTGCTGCCAATTTCTTTGCTTCCTCTTCCGTATACACACCAGCCTGATACTGATCGTAAATTGTCTGGCAGAGCGAAATCACATTGTCCACCTGCTGTTTGATCTGTTCGTCGTAAGATGCGCGCTCATCTGCTTCCAGCGTTTCCAGTGCTTTACTCTGCAGCTGTTTCATGCTTTCCGATGAAATAATGGCACACAACACCAGCGCCACTATCGTCGTCAGCATTACGATAATCAGCTTCGTCTGTACTTTCACATTGTTCATAAATTGTTCCTCCCACTTACATACTTTAATCTCACGGAACTTACAAACATGATGTATAGATTTTTCTATATATCATGTTTGTAAACTCCTTGTTGTTATTGTACCATATTTTACAAATTTCCTCAATTATTTTACTTTTATTACAGGGATTTCGCTTTAACTTTTTTATCTATGCATTTTTATAAACAATCCAGTTATCAGCATTCCATCTGAGGTTACCCTTCATTCCTGGTCAATACGCACAAAATTCCCCCTGCTTTTTCCCTATATATTTTTTCTGCTGATTTTCTATCCGCCTTTTTCATATAAAATCTGTTTCACTTTTTACTGTGTTCATATCCCGTATAATTCTGCTGTGTATTACTATACAGATCACCAATCCATGCAACTCATAATCATACATATTCGAGTATTTTAGATTAAAACAATAGCCGGAAATCCTTGATTTTACAATAAAATCTCGACTTTCCGGCTATTTTAAATCAATGCGGGTGACAGGACTTGAACCTGCACGTCGGGGACACTAGAACCTAAATCTAGCGCGTCTGCCAATTCCGCCACACCCGCGAACCACTTTGCCATTATATCTTAGCACTCACAAAATTGCAAGTATTTTTTCACCTGCATCTTAGCCCGCACCTCTGCTGCTCAGAGTAAATAACGGCAGTTTACTTTCGGTACAAAGATAACGGCAGTTCCAGGCCATGTGTCTCCAGCAGCTTACGATCACTTAAAATCTCCCTGGTATCCCCATCACACACAATTCTGCCCTCAGACAATAAAATCGTTCTGTCACAGGTATCCCACACAAAATCCAGATCGTGCGAAGCTATGAGTTTCAAATAAGAAAATTCATTTAATACCCGGATCAGATTTCTGCGGTTTTGCGGATCAAGTGCCGCCGACGGCTCATCCATCAGGATAATATCCGGTTTCATGGAAAGGATTGTCGCAATCGCTGCCAGTTTCTTTTCCCCACCCGATAATTTGTGGATCGGTTTTTTTGCAAGATGCTCAATATGGACTGCAGCAAGCGCCATTTTCGTTCTGTATGCGACCTCTTCTTCCGGAAGGCCGTAATTTTGCGGGGGCAAATGCCACATCCTCGTATACATTTGGCATAAAAAGCTGACTCTCAGAATCCTGAAATACATAGCCAGCTATTTTTCTGATCTGTGCTAACGTTTCTTTCTGCAACGGCACATCCCCGATGCGGATACTTCCGGAGTCCGGGAAATACAGACCGACAAGTAATTTTAAAAGTGTGGACTTTCCCGCCCCGTTTGCGCCGACCACACCAATCGATGCCTGTCCGTCTGCTGTAAATGAAATATCCTGCAGGATAGGGTTTTGTTTTTCATAAGAAAAATTCAGATGTGTTACTTCTATATTAATCTGTCCCATATACTTATGTCCTCTCTTTTCAATCTGTCACAGAACCGTCAACTTTCTTTGACTGCTAAAACATCGTTCCTATCATCTGTCCAACCGCAAAATACCGCAATACAGCAAATATCACGATCCATAAAACAAGATACACTGCATCCCTGGCACAAAACCGTATCTCTTTTTTTAATCTGAATACCCCATCAAAACCACGCAGGCACATACTCTCATAGATCACCTCCGCCCGATCCATACTCCGAAGCAGCATCTGGCCCATCAGCGATCCCCACACTTTAAAATGAATGCCCTTCTGTCCCGGTGCCCGAAGTTCATACGCCTGCACGACCCTCTGCGTCTCTGCCAGCAAAACGGAAATATACCGGTAGATCAGCCACACCTGCATCACAAGAGACTTTGGAAGATGGCATATCTCAAGTGCACAGCAGATTTTTTCAATCGTCGTCGTAGCGATCAGAAGATACGATGCCGAAACCGTAAAAACACCTTTTAACATCAGCGTCAGCATGGAAATCACTCCGCCGGTAATTTCAATCTGTCCCACTGTCATGACAGCCTGCCTGTCAAAAAAAGGGTTAAATATTCCTGCCACACAGACAAGCGGCAGCACGACCCGCATTCTCCACAGCGCATCCTTCACCGAAATATCATTCATAATAAAAAGAATAACCGGATAAACTGCCATCACAAGCAGTCCGCTCAGGTTATACTTCGAAAAGGAAACGACCGTCCCTATATACAAAATTGTCACACACAATTTTACAAGTGGGTGAACCTGGTTCACCCACCTGTCTTCATTTGCCAGTTCCTCGATACTTTTGATCTCAGAAACTGCCTTTTGAATTTTACTCATGTTTTTGATTCTTTCCAAAAAATTTAAACAAATAGCAGCCTCCAACACAGACAGCCACAACTACCGCAGCTCCTGCCACACCCGAAAACGATGTTCCTGCCATGCTCTCACTGTTTTTAAATGCATAATCCGGAAGCAGCGCTGTCCACTCCTGGATATCTGCTGCCTTTTGATATGCCGCCCCTTTGGCATCTAGCTCTGTGGTTCCGGCAACTTTCTCCATAGACCATTCCAGTCCGTCCGGATTTGCCGAAGCAAACAAAGAGAGACCTCCACCGATCCAAACGGTTAAAACTGCAAGGATCGCAACTGTCTTTTTCAAAGAAAAACGTGCTTTTTGTCTCTGTGTACTTTCATCCGTTCCCCAAAGCAGCTCCGGTCTCGCATCATAGACAAAGCAAAGCACTGCTGCCGTGATCAGTCCTTCTACCAGACCGATTGCCAGATGGATCGGCTGCATCACTGCAACAAATGTCTGAAATGGAAGCTCCGTGATACCGGAAGCTAACGTCTCTAATGTAACGGAAAATGCTCCAAGCTGCAGCGTCAGGACACAGCCAAGTACAGATGCTGCAACGATTTTCTTTTTGGATGCCCCACGGCGCATCATCGGTTTCCAGATCAGCAGGGCCCCGATAAAGCACCCATAAAATGCCATATTCCATATATTACAGCCAAGCGCTAAAAGCCCTCCGTCTGCAAACAGCAGACACTGTATCAAAAGGACTCCGATCATCGTAAGAAATCCCGCATACGGTCCAAGCAGTGCGGAGAGAAGCATACCACCACACAGATGTCCGGATGACCCTGTTCCCGGAATCGTAAAATTGATCATCTGAGTTGCAAAAACAAACGCTCCCATCACCCCCATAACCGGAACCTTTTTAGGTTCATTTAATGCCCTTACCTGTCTTACTGAATATCCGCCAGCCGCCGCTGAACAAAGATACATTGTTGTTGCAACTGCCGGTGCAACCAACGCATCTGCCATATGCATACCAAAATACCACCTTTCATTTATCTTTGACCATATTAGCAAAAATCTGGTCATACCACAAGCCTTTTATCACAGATATTTGGTTGATACTTTTATTTTTTTCCAACTAACTCACATCCTAATCCCTTCCATTCCTGCCATAATGCTCCTATTGCGAAAATGTTACATAATTGTTACAATCTTTTATGTGATCGGCCGATACACACAAAAGATTGCAGGATCATCGCAATCAAAATTAAAATAAGGAGGACGAAACTATGTGTTTTAATTTCAATAGCTGTTCCGAGTTATTTAATGCTATCTGCAAATATTTTAACCTCGGTTGTTAATAATAGCTTGTGCACTTTTCCGGCAGACTGACTGCCAGAAATATATGCCCCGGGCATCTGCCCGGGGTATTTTTCTTTTATCTGTCTAAATATCAATTCCTATACAGCAAAAATCTACTTTTTTCTAAATATACTTATCTGTCTAAAAGCAGCTCTCCCAGCCACATGGCATTTTTATCTTTTTCTGAAATGATATATTCTCCCTTTGGCCATGCTTCGCCTTTCCAGACGAGATCCGGGTCATCATACCGCACGGCCTGTGCTGCCTCCCCGCAAAAATCCTGATCCACACACCACTGCATCAGTGTATCATCCTCCAATGTCAGATACCCGTGGGCAAACCCCTTTGGAATATACATCATTTTCCGGTTTTCAAAAGATAAAACTTCACTGTATGAATACCCAAAACATTTTCCCGGTCTTAAATCCACGGCAACATTAAAAATCGAACCATGCAGGCAGGAAACCATTTTTGCCTGTGCATGCTCCCCCATCTGAAAATGCAGTCCCCGCAGCGTAAATGCCTCTCTGCTGTATCCCTGGTTGATCTGACAGACCTGAAATGGAACATCCCTGTCATACGGAACAGACAGATATCCCCGAAAATCTTCAAACGCAGGCGGAATAAATACTTGTGGTTTATCTGATGAAAACTGGTTCATTTTTGCCTCCCTTGGCATACATTATCATTACACTAACTTGCCATCCATAAGATACATGATCCTGCGGACACAATGTGGACATGCAAAAAAAACAGATACTCTCCAACCCACACCCAACCCAATCGAAAAAGCATAAAAAAGAACGGAAGTGCTGCAAAATCAACACTTCCGCGTTTTCAAATCGTGAGACATCGGGGATTCGAACCCCGGACAACTTGATTAAAAGTCAAGTGCTCTACCAACTGAGCTAATATCCCATATTTTTAATTTAAGCTGGGCTAGCAGGATTCGAACCTGCGAATGCTGGAATCAAAATCCAGTGCCTTACCGCTTGGCGATAGCCCAACAAGAAATATAAGATCAACATCCTAAGATGTTGTCATATTTCAAACCTGTTGCACTAGTCGCAACAAAGGTGGATACAGGGATTCGAACCCTGGGCCTCCAGAGCCACAATCTGGCGCGCTAACCAACTGCGCTATACCCACCATACGGCTATAAAGCCTGACACCTTATTAAAATAAGGAAATGTGCTCGAAGGGATTCGAACCCCCGACCACGGCTTAGAAGGCCGTTGCTCTATCCAGCTGAGCTACGAACACATTTATCACATCTGCACTATAACAGGTTGCATATCTTCATAAAAAATCTGTTATATATTATGCTTTCCATAATAATTTGCAAATGGAAAGCGGGTGATGGGAATCGAACCCACGTATCCAGCTTGGAAGGCTGGTGTTCTACCATTGAACTACACCCGCACACGATCGGGGTGACAGGATTCGAACCTGCGACCTCCTGGTCCCAAACCAGGCGCTCTAGCCAAGCTGAGCCACACCCCGATATGAATTTTTATCCTGAAAAGCAAGTCATTCAAGTGCTTGTCTTTTCCGTCTCATCCGTGACGCAAGAGTTATTATATAGGACGCAAACATAAATGTCAACACTTTTTTTTATATTTTTTCAATTTTTTTAATTTTTTCTATAAATACTCGATTTCATAATGCGCCATACCCTTTTTATCAATGTCCATCAGGATATACGAAGGGCGTTTTCCCTCCTGTCGCGGATAGGAAATACTTCCAGGGTTCATGACAACGATTCCGTCCCCGTATTCGATCAGCGGAATATGTGTATGCCCGAACATTGCGACATCCGCGCCCCGCGCTAAAGCCTCACGCTTTAAATCCTCTATCCCTGATCCGACATAGTAATAATGTCCGTGTGTCATAAACACACGGTAATTTCCTGCCATGATCTCCTTTTCACGTGGCAGAGAAGAGAAAAAATCATTATTTCCAGCCACAATTTCTAATGGACAGCCACAAAGCTCCCCAATATAGTCTTCATACCCTTCCGCATCCCCGAGATGGATCACAAGATCCACCGGCGAAACTCTCTCTAAAACAACTTTTAAATTTTCATGTTTTTTATGCGTATCACTAATAACCAGTACTCTCATAAGGCTACCTGCCCCATCCTATGTATTTCCAATCCCCGTTTTTATACATCAGATTCCATACTGATTCAATTTTTCCTTCATGGCGCGCAGCGCCTTTCCCCTGTGGCTGATCTGATTTTTCTGTTTCTCCGTAAGCTCTGCAGTGGAACATCCAAACTCAATCCACATAAAAAATCGGGTCATATCCAAACCCGTTACTTCCTGCAGGTTTTTCTCCGATATAACCTTCTATCGTTTCTCTTGTAACCAGCACATCTCCATTTGGCATTGCAGCAGCGATCGCACAGACAAAACGAGCCGTACGCTTTTCCTTCGGCACACCTTTTAACCGGTCTAAAATTGCCTGATTTTTGATCGTATAAGAGGTATCTTCCCCCATATAGCGGGCAGAATATACGCCTGGTTCCTTATTCAGATAATCCACCTCAAGTCCGGAATCATCTGCAAGGACAATATCTTTTGTAAACTGGGCCACTGCCTTTGCTTTTATTCTGGCATTTTCCTCAAATGTCGTCCCGTTTTCCACGATATCCGTCTGGATCCCGGCTTCTTTCATAGACAGGATCTCTGCATCCATATCCCCTAAAATTTCTCTGATTTCTTTCATTTTACCGGCATTTCCGGTCGCAAAAATAATTCTGTTCATTCCGCTTCTCCATTTCCCTGTATGACATTGGTTTTCACACTAATATCCTTCTTCAAATGCACGCAATATCGCATGATAGATACCAAGTGCTGCTTTTTTCTGATAATCCTCCGACCGCAGCAGATCAAGCTCCTGCTGATTGGTCATAAATCCAACCTCGATCAGCGCAACCGGAACCTTGCTTGTCCTTATAATATAGATACTGTCTCCCTCAACAAGACCACGGTTTCTGCTCTGTAACTGTCCCGTTACTTCCTCTAAACAGATCTGTGCCAGCCGCTTACTTCCAAGTTCGCTCTCATCCGACTCGTTATACATGACTGCTGTACCATTTGCCGAGGACATTCTTCCACTGTTTGTGGAATTGTTATGTACGCTGATAAAAAGATCGGCGTCCGACTTATTTGCAAGCTGTACCCTCTGATCAAAAGTAGGGTTGCTGTCGTCGGTTCTGGTATAATAAACACCGATATTGTGATCATCCTCATCAAGTATCTTTTTTAACTGAAGCACAATATCAAGATCAATTTCTTTTTCATTGACCCCCTGTTTGTTCGCTCCCGGCGCACGGCCTCCATGCCCCGCATCGATTACGACTACTTTATCATACACTTCCTGCGGTGTCAAAAAATCAAAATAATAATATGCACTGTCATATTCCGTTTTTAATTCATAAACATGATCCATTACGATCTCTATCACACCATCTTCTCCCTTGCTGGAATAAGAAAGTGTCGCAATGTGATTACTGCTTCCCGTAATCGGTCCGTTTTCAAAATAAGAGCGGTCTGTTCCCGGAATGCTGATTTTTATCGTCTGTGTCACATAATCATTTGTAAATTGAATATCAGATCCATTTATGCCCTCCGGCAGTTTCAACTGCAGCTGTCCGCCATGAACCTGTTCTGATGTATCTGCAGCAACAATTTCAAGATCTTTCATCTCTGTCTGGTTTTCCGCATATTCCTGCTCTGCTAAACGCTCTTCCCGCGATTCCACTGCCCAGGTATGGATCTGTGGAAAAAACGGAAGTCCAATGCAGACTGCCACAGTAAGCACCACAACAACTGCTGTCGCAAATTTTAATATTTTATCTTCCATGTAATAACTGCTTTCTATCGATTATCACTGAATGCCTTGATACAGAGATTGGATTTCTCTACGGTATCAACACTCACCCATTTCGAGCCATTTGCACTGATATAGCTCTCTCCATCATCTAAGTCTACATTTTCAGTCGCTTCATCCGCAGCATACTCGATTGCCATCGGATGTACGGATCCGGGTGTAATTATATACAGAACAACCGCATAACGCTCCCCCGCATCCACTTCAATTCCCTGGTTAAAGTCAACGGTATAATAACCGGCATTCCCAAGCTTGCCGGACGCAACCGGAATCATCTTCTCCAACGATGTCTCATCCTCAAACTGACGCACCACATATAATTCATACTGTGAGTCTTTTCCAGTCGCATAAAAAGATGCCGCCTTTAAGGTTTCATTCCCCTCTGCGGTAAATACATTGGCACCGTAGATGCTGTCTTTATTATAACCAAGCTGTCCAACCCATCCGCACAGATCACTCTGATAAATGTGATCATAATTATCCGTGTTTTCTATATCCGTATAAACAACATTATGTGTTCCAATATTTGTATCATAATAGGAAATATAAAAGAAGCCGTTTTCCCCGAAATTATCTCCCCAGCTGTTCTGACAGATAAATGCTCCATCACCCTCGAGATCAGTGTTAAAATTATCCTTAGAATAAGAATCATCCCATCCGACGATCACCACATCATGGTTTGGTTTCTCTGTACCAATATAGCAGTATGCATCTGTGCTTTTGTTATAATATGGGGAGGAAGACTGTGAACTGCGCAGTGCATTGTAAATGGATGTCTGTACTCCGCCGTATTTGAATACAGCTTCCTTGATCTTTTCATAATCTTTGCTTTCAATGATCTGCATTTCCTGCACATGTTTTACCGCGGTAAGATCCTCATTTGTCTGATTATCTCCATAAGGATCATCTTTTTCATAGACAGGTCCCTTCCATGCTGCAAGATATGCCATTCCCATGGTATATTCCCCACCGTCATTCTGCGTCATATTAAATCCGTTACAGAGTGTCATATGATCCACAGAATACTGCTCACTCTCCTCCGGCAGAAGCGATGATTCCAGCGCCCCTAACGCCGCAAATGACCAGCAGGTTCCATAACTTCCCTGATTACGCACTTCTGATGTCCGGTTTTTCGTCCGCAGATCATAACTGGTCGGCACGATCGACGCATCTGAATTATCCGCAGCCTGTGCCTCATTTTCCTGCATGTTCCAGCTATATGTATAATCCATATATTGTGAGAGATCATTGAGACTGACATAATACTCATTATCTATCATGGTAAACGGAGAAGTGATCTTTTCAATGTCCCCATTCACGGTCGCAGTCTCCTGATCCAGGGAAAATGATATGTTGCTGGAATGTTTTTTCCACCACAAGCCTGTCCCCGTCATAAATATGTGCGCTGCAGTTTAAGGCATCCCGCAAAATGGAAACCGGCATCATAATGTCTAAATTGTCATCCATATAAAATTTGTATTTCTCATTGGTATACTGTTTATTATCAATGATCACAGACAGCAGATTATCATTCACACTTGATGCAATCAGCGGATTCCAGGTTTCTGCTTCTAAACTCGCTCCGCGGAAACTGCCGATCTGCTCATACTCAGCACCAGGTATATTATATTTTATCAAAAAAGCAATCGCCACAATTCCACCAAAGGCAATAAATCTTTTCGAATAATGCATGAATCAGAATCTCCTTAATGAAAATTATCCCGTTTTGGCGGTTTCGGTCCCATAAACTGATAAAAATACGTCTTTAACATTCCGTTGTAGATCTTGCGGTTTTTATCTGCCTTCCGTCCTATGTAACGCTCGGTGTCCTCATAACTGGTGATCAGATACATAGACCATGCATCCAGTCTGCGGTAAGCCTCCCCGATCTGACTGTATAATTCCGGCAGATCCGCCTTATCCTCTAAACGCTCTCCGTATGGCGGGTTTGTCACGATAAAACCGTATTTCTTTGGATGGTGCAGTTCTGCCACTGGTCTCTGCTGGAAATGGATCAGGTGGTCAACTCCTGCACGTTTTGCATTCTCCCGCGCCGCCTTAACCACATCACCGTCAATGTCATATCCCTGGATATCCACGGTAATGTCATCATTTACCATGTCCTGTGCCTCTTTTACGCATTCATACCACACCTTACGGTCAATGATGTTTGTCCACTGCTCTGCCGTAAATTCACGGTTCATTCCCGGTGCAATATTAGCAGCGATCATTGCCGCCTCAATCGGAAATGTACCACTTCCACAAAACGGATCCACGAGAATACGGTCCGGTCTCCACGGTGTCAGCATAAGCAGGGATGCCGCAAGTGTCTCCGTCAGCGGAGCCTTGCTCGTTAAAGTACGGTATCCTCTTTTGTGCAGAGAATCCCCTGATGTATCAAGTGTTACCATCACTTCATCCTTTAGCAGGAAAATACGCACCGGGTACGGCGCCCCATCCTCCGGAAACCACTCCTTATGATACTGCTGCTTTAACCGCTCCACCATCGCTTTTTTCGCGATCGACTGAATATCGGACGGACTGAACAGTTTACTCTT
>ENA-OPYX01000173-OPYX01000173.1-human-gut-metagenome-genome-assembly--contig:-NODE-173-length-37397-cov-3.282694_pt1 | contig 37397 bp, 27 predicted proteins | sample MGYA00242639_ERZ504486 | MGnify/ENA primary metagenome ERZ504486 (study PRJEB26092, sample SAMD00036296) | human gut metagenome | host: Homo sapiens | study: EMG produced TPA metagenomics assembly of... | reverse complement strand
TACAAAAAAGTCCTTGATTAGGACTTTTTCAAAATATAAAATTTATTTTAAATCATTCTTGCTACAGCATATCCTTCATGAGTAGCATCAATGATTTGTCTTACTTTTTTTAGCATCACCAACAGTATAAACTTCAATATCTGTTTCTTCTTCAAGTTTTTCTTGAAGTTCTAATTGTGGCATAAATCCAGCGCTAATCACAATACCACCATCAGCTTTTAATTCTTTTTTATTTCCAAAACGATCTACAATAATTGCTTGATCATGATCAACATAATCTAAACGATGTCCTGTAATCACTTTAACTCCAGCTTGTTCTACAGCCATTTGATAAGCTGGAATAACAGCTGATGGTAACGCTAAGAATTGATCCATTACTTCTATAATAGTTACTTTTTTGCCTTCTTTAGCAAGTTCTACTGCAACTTCTGCTCCTGTAATTCCTCCACCAATAACAAGAGCATTTTCACCATCAAATTTTACTTCACCATTTAAATAATTTAAAGCATAAGTCACTTTTCCAGTTTCTAATCCATTTACATCTAATGTTCTAGGTTTTCCTCCGGTAGCTATAATACAAGCATCATAACCACCATTTACAATAGTATCATAAGTAGCTTCTTCTTGAATAATATTCAAATGATATTTTTGTGCTTGTTTTTCATAATAATTAATAAATAATTTTATATCTTTTTTATAATCTGCACTACTTGCTTCATGAAGTGTTCCACCTATTTTACGTTTTTCATAAACAGTAACTTTATGTCCTCTTTTTACTAATGTTAAAGCTGCTTCCATACCAGCTGGTCCAGCGCCAATAACAGCAACATTTTTAACTACTTTAGCTTGTGGATATTTATCTTCATAGTATTTATAAACTGTAGGATTTACTGCACAACGAATCGGATGATGTCCAATAATACCATTATCTGTACATCCAACAAGACATTTGATACATGGTCTAATATCATCTTCTTGATTATTTTTAACTTTATTTGGCCAATTACAATCCGCAATTTCTTGTTTAGCTAAAGCAATAAAATCACCTTGTCCACTTTCTAATATGCTTTCAGCTAATGATGCAGTTTGTACACCTAAACCAACCATACAAGGAATTTGAACAGCATCTTTTATTTGTTTTGCTTGACTTAAATAAATATTAATATCATAAAAACCAGTTGAAGGGTAAACAACAGCATGTGTTCCCATCATAAGATTTAACATACTAACGCCTTCTTTTTCTAAAACTTTAGCAACTTCAACAGTTTCTTCTACTCTAATACCATTAGGTTCGCAATCATCAATTGAAAGTTTAATAGAAATAGGATAATTATTTCCACAGTATTTCTTAATACTTCTAACAATTTCAACTAAGAATCTCATACGATTATGTAAAGATCCCCCATACATATCATTCCTTTGATTATCATTTGGTGATAAGAAATTTGTTGGTAAACATCCTCCTGCACCATGCACTTCAACTAAATCAAAACCAGCTTTCTTACATCTTAATGCGGCTTGTCCATATTTATCAACCAAATCATGAATTTCATCAATAGTTAATGGTTTAGGAAGTGCAGCTCCAGCTTCATACCATGGTTCAAATGTCACACTTGAAGCAGCTACGACTTCTGTCCCACCGACAAATCCTGTATCACGTCCTGGATGTGATAGTTGCATTCCAGCAAGTGCCCCATGATCTTTAATCGCTTCTGCTAACATGCTTAATCCAGGAATGTAAGTATCATTTGCTGCACAAAGTCCCATATGATACATTTCTTTAATTGTACAGTTGTCCATAAAAACAACACCTGCACCACCACTAGCGGCTTCTGCACCTGCTTTAATAGTACGATCTCCTACATACATATTCCCATCTGCTAAATAAGTTCCCATAGAATTACGAATAATTCTATTTTTTACTTTAAGATTTCCTATATAACCTTTTTCAAATAATTTTGGATATTTATTATGTTTCATTTATAAGCTCCTCCTTTTTCCGAAAAAACATTTATTGCTTTTTTAATTTCAACATCCTATAATTAATTTACATGTGAATTTATTATCATTCAATCATCAAAAAAATGAATATGTAGCTTATACTACATATTTTAGAAAGTGTAAAAAAAATGGATCGAAGAACAAAAAAAACAATTAAATCTATAGATAATGCTTTTATTCAACTTTTAAAAAAGAAAAGCTTTGATAAAATTACAATCAATGAAGTAAGTAAAACAGCAGATATTAATCGCGTTACCTTTTATAATTATTTTATTGATAAATATGATTGGTTTCAAAAGTATTTATATAAACAATTAGAAGCTTTTATATTATTAGAAAAAAAAAGCTTGATTTTAATAGTTCAGACGAAGAAATTTATCGATTATTCTACAATGCTTATGCCCAACTTGATGAACATTTTGATAACATTTATCTTTTATTAATTGATAGAACAACTCCATTCCATCAAGATTTAGAAACCATTTCAAAACAATCATTTCAAGAAAAACTAAAATCTATAAATAATTTTTCTAATATAGAGTTAAGTTTTGAAACACATTATTATGTTTCAATCAGCATTGGATTATTAGAATGGTGGATTAAAGAAAATAGACCATGGTCTGTTGAGCAAATAGCTAAAAAATCAACAGATTGTTTAAGAAATTGGATAATCTAAATTTATAAGAACATTATTTTGTTACTCAAATTAATTACTAACTCAAAAGTGCAAGTCAAACCTGCACTTTCTTTTTTACCTAGTTATATTTAAATTAAATACAAAAGGTCAAAACAAGATTATTGATAATCGATAAATAAATCCACTATTTATATCGATATTCGATAATAAAATATTAAAAAATACAGGTTTGGTTAACCTGTATTTATAATTGTTCAGTAAGTGATTGGATATATTCTTTTAAAGGTAGATCTGCATGATTTCCATGTTCTTTAATAATATTAACAATTGCGCTACCTACAATAACACCATCAGCATATTGTTTAAACTCTTTTACTTGTTCTGGTTTATTAATTCCAAAACCAATAGCTACTGGTGTATTTGTTACTTGACGAATATGTCCAATTATTTCTTCAAGATTATTAGCAAATGAAGTATTATCTCTTGTACCGGTAACACCCATTGACGATACAAGATAGATAAACCCTTTTGCTTCTTTTGCAATCATTTCAACACGATCTTTACTTGTTGGGGCAATCATTGAAATTAAAGTAACATCATAATTATAACAAACATCTTTGACTTCTTGGCTTTCTTCATAAGGTAAATCTGGAAGAATAATACCATCAATGCCAACATCTTGACATTTTTTAAAGAATTCATCATAACCATAATGGAAAACAACATTTAAATAAGTCATAAAACATAAAGGAATATCACTTTTTTCTCTTACTTTTTTAACCATTTCAAAAACATCATCTGTTGTAACTTTGTTTTTTAAAGCACGTACATTTGCTTCTTGAATGGTTGGTCCTTCAGCAATAGGATCAGAAAAGGGAATACCAATTTCAATCAAACTAGCACCTGCTTGTTCCATATCTAAAATATAGTCTACTGTTTTATCTATTACAGGATCTCCTGCTGTTAAAAAACCAATAAAGGCTTTTTTATTTTCAAAAGCTTTATATATTCTATTCATAGATTTCTTTCCCCCTATATCTTGCAATCGCTGCAACATCCTTATCTCCTCTACCTGAAAGACAAATAATAATAATATCATCCTTTTTCATAGTTGGTGCTATTTTGATTGCATGTGCAATCGCATGTGCACTTTCAATTGCACAAATAATTCCTTCAGTTTTTGCAATGTATTCAAAAGCATCCACTGCTTCATCATCTGTAACTGGTACATATTGTGCACGTTTTGTATCATGTAAATAAGCATGTTCAGGTCCAATACCTGGGTAATCTAAACCGGCTGAAATAGAATAAACAGGTGCAATTTGACCGTATTTATCTTGACAGAAGTAAGATTTCATTCCATGGAAGACACCTAATGATCCTGTCGCAATTGTTGCTGCTGTTAAAGCTGTATCGACACCTTTACCAGCGGCTTCACAACCAATAAGTTTTACATCTTTATCATTGATAAAATTATAGAACATTCCCATCGCATTACTTCCACCACCAACACAAGCCATCACAGCTGTAGGAAGTTTACCTTCATATTCAATAATTTGTTCTCTTGCTTCTTTAGAAATCACACTTTGGAAATCTCTCACCATCATTGGAAATGGATGAGGTCCCATCACAGAACCTAAAACATACATCGTATCATCCACACGTTTTGTCCATTCTCTCATTGCTTCATTGACCGCATCTTTTAAAGTCATTGTTCCTGTTGTTACAGGATGTACTTTAGCTCCTAAAAGTTCCATACGATAAACATTTAATGCTTGACGATCTGTATCTTCTTTTCCCATAAAAATTTCACATTCAAGTCCAAGCAAGGCTGCTGCTGTGGCTGTAGCTACACCATGTTGCCCAGCACCAGTTTCAGCAATAATTCTTGTTTTTCCCATTTTTTTAGCCATTAAAGCTTGTCCTAATACATTGTTGATTTTATGAGAACCTGTATGGTTTAAATCTTCTCTTTTTAAATAGATTTTAGCGCCACCTAAATCTTCTGTCATCTTTTTCGCATAATATAATAAAGATGGTCTACCAGCATATTCTTTTAATAATGTATTAAGTTCATCATTAAATGCTTGATCATTTTTATAAAATTCATAAGCCTCTTCAATTTTATGAATTTCACTCATTAAAGTTTCAGGTATGTACTGTCCCCCATGTATCCCATATCTACCTTTCATTTCTAACTCTCCTTACGATTTCCTTAATTTTTTTCCCTATCTTTAAAACCATCTGTTTCAACACCACTTGAAACATCTAATCCATAAACATTCATTTTTAAAGCTTCATCAATATTAGAAAGATTGATTCCCCCTGCCAAAAATACAGGTTTATTGACTTCTTTCAACATAGACCAATCAAAACTTTCCCCAGTTCCTCCAGAACCATGATCGAAAAGATAATAATCAACGTCATAGTCTACATTGAAAGAATCATCATTTTTAATTTGAATTGCTTTAATAATTGGAACATCTATTTTTTGTTTTAAAATCTTTATATATTCATTTGTTTCTTGACCATGCAATTGTACAAGATCAATAACATCATTTTTAACTAATTTTTCAACAAAAGAAATATCCTCATTTACAAAAACACCTACAACTTGAATCGAAGATAAAAGATCTTTTTTTAATTCTTTTGCCTGATCATAAGTAATCTTTCTTTTTTTCCCCGCAAAAACAAAGCCAACATAATCAGGTTGATATGTATTTACATAATCAACATCTTCGCTTCTTTTTAAACCACAAATTTTAATCTTCTTCATCAATACCTTTTAAAACTTCTAATGTATGTCTTTTATCATGGCTTTTCATCATAGCTTCACCAATTAAGACAGCATTTACATGATATTTTTCTAATAATTCAATATCTTCTCTTGTTTTAATACCACTTTCAGAGACAAAGATAACATCATCATCGACCATATCTCTTAATTTTAATGTTGTATTTAAATCAACACTGAAATCTCTTAAATCTCTGTTATTTACACCAATAATTTTAGCGCCTACACGCAATGCTTTTTTTACTTGCATTGAACTGTGTGTTTCAACAATTGCTGACATACCTAAATTATGCGCTAAATTAACACAACGCATTAATGTAATTTCATCTAAAACACCTGCAATTAATAAAATTGCATCTGCTCCTAAGATTTTAGATTCATAAACCATATATTCATCTACAACAAAATCTTTTCTTAAAACAGGAATTTTCACAATACGTTTGATTTCTCTTAAAAAATCATCATCCCCTTTAAAATAATCAGGTTCAGTTACTACTGAAATAGCATCTGCTCCAATCATTTCATATTCTTTCGCAATTGCTTTAAAATCAAAAGTGGAAACAATTTGTCCTTTTGATGGTGAATGTCTTTTAACTTCTAAAATATAAGACATTCCATCTTTTTCTAAAGCTTTTTTAAAAGGAAAACTTTGGTCAATAGGCATTGCAAAGGCTTTTTCTTTTAATTCATAAATTGAATGACGTTTTTTATTTGTTTCAACACGTTCTTTTGTACTTTCAACAATATCTTCTAAAATCATAATATACGCTCCTATTTGTTTGATTCTTTTATAAACTCTTCTAGTTTTTCATTTGCCTTTCCACTATCAATCAACTCTGCTGCTAAATCAATTCCTGCTTGTAAAGAATCAACTTTACCACCAATATATAAACCTGCCCCCGCATTCATTAAGACAGCTGTTCTAGATCCACCTTGTTTACCATTTAAAACATCTCGTGTAATTTGAGCGTTTTCTTTTGGAGTTCCTCCAACAAGTTCATCTTTTAAACATCTTTGTAAACCAAATTGTTCAGGTGAAATTGTATATGTTTTAAATTGATTCTCATTAATTTCACAAACAAAAGTTTCATTAGATGCTGAGATTTCATCTAAACCATCTCTTCCATAAACCACCATAGCTCTTTTAACCCCTAAATTACTTAAAACTTGAGCAAGTGGTTCAACTAATGATTCATCATAAACTCCCATTACTTGATAAGTCGCTCCTGCTGGATTCGTAAGTGGTCCTAAAATATTAAAGACTGTACGAATACCTAGTTCTTTTCTTAACGGTGCAACATATTTCATCGCTAAATGATAGTTTTGAGCAAATAAGAAACAAATATTAATATCGTTTAATAATTCTTTACTTCTTTTTTCATTGATTGTAATATCCACTCCAAGAGCTTCTAAACAATCTGCTGCTCCACTTTTAGAACTTGCTGCACGATTTCCATGCTTAGCAACTTTAACACCACCACTAGCAATCACAATAGATGAAGTTGTAGAAATATTGAAAGAATTTGATCCATCTCCTCCAGTTCCTACAATTTCAAGAACATCTTGATCATTCAATAACTTCACACAATGTTCTCTCATTCCTTTAGCACTTGCAGTTATTTCATCAATTGTTTCACCTTTTAATGAAAGTGCTGTTAAATAAGCAGCCTTTTGAATATCAGAAGCTTGATCATCCATGATCTCATTCATACATTCATAAGCTTCTTGATATGTTAAATCTTCTTTTTTTGATAATTTAATAATTGCTCCCCTAATCATTTTGTATCTCCTTTAAAAAATTTTCAACTATTTTTTTACCTTCTTTTGTTAAAATCGACTCTGGATGAAACTGTAACCCATAAACAGGATAGTTTTTATGACTGATTGCCATGATTTCACCATCATCGCTTTCCCCTATAATCTTCAAACATTCTGGTAAATTTTCTTTTTTAGCAGCTAAGCTATGATATCTAGCCACTGCTATCTTTTCCTCGATTCCCTTAAAAATTGGATTTGTAGTATCTACTTTAATTATCGAAGACTTTCCATGCATGACGCTTTGAGCATAACTTACTGTTCCTCCAAAAGCTTCAACAATTGCTTGATGCCCTAAACAAACTCCCAAAATAGGATATTTCGTATAACATTTTTTGAACAACTTCTTCAATAATACCCGCTTCACTTGGTTTCCCTGGACCTGGTGAAATAATAATACATGATGGCTGAAGTTCTTCTATTTCTTCAACTGTCATTTCATCATTTCTTATAACCTTGATATCTTCATTGATTGAACCTATCAATTGATAAAGGTTATAAGCAAAACTATCATAATTATCAATGAGTAGAATCATAATCAATACCTCCATCTGCCATCTTGATTGCTTCAACAACCGCACCTGCTTTATTTAAACATTCTTGATATTCATTTTCAGGAACACTGTCATAAACAATTCCTGCTCCACTACAAATAGAAATTTCATTATTTCTTTTACAAGCTAAACGAATACCAATACATAGATCCATATTTCCTGTAAAATCTAAATAACCAATCGCTCCTCCATAAATACCTCTTTTATTTTGTTCTAATTGATTAATAATTTGACATGCCCTGATCTTTGGTGCTCCTGATAAAGTACCTGCAGGAAGTAAAGCATCAACTGCATCTAAAGCATCATATTTTTCTTTAATTTCACTGCTAACAATACTTGCTATATGGATAACTTTTAAAAACTTTAAGATATCCATATAAGATACCACATGTACACTATTGAATTTAGAAATTTTTCCTAAATCATTTCTTCCTAAATCAACGAGCATATTATGTTCAGCTAATTCTTTTTCATCTTTTAATAAATCATCTATTAATTGTTGATCTTCTTGCTCATCTTTTCCTCTTTTTCTCGTTCCAGCAATTGGAAAAGTTGTTAACTTTGTTCCCTCCAATTTAATTAAAGTTTCTGGAGAAGCTCCAGCTACTTCAATATTATCACTTGCAAAATAGAACATATAAGGTGATGGATTCGTTGTTCTTAAAACACGATAGCTATCAAATAATGAACCTGTTGCTTTTGCATAAAGTCTATTTGATAAAACAACTTGGAAGATATCACCTTCTTTAATATAATCAATACCTTTTTCAACCATTTGACAATATTCTTTTTTAGAGAGAACGGGTTTAAAATCTTCTAATAATTTTAATGGTTGAACAAGTGTTTTAACATGTTTTCTAATAATATAATCTAACTCATCTAATTCTTTGATTCCTTCTTTATAATTCTTTTGTAAATCATTTGTTCCAATATTAACAATTAAAATCAACTTTTGCTTAAAATGATCAAAACAAATAACTTTATCAAATAACATTAAATCAACATCATTGAAACCATTATCTTTTTGATTTTTAATAATTGAAGGCTCACTATATTTAAAATAATCAAAACTAAAATAACCAACTAAGCCTCCTGTAAAAGTAGGAAAACCCTCTAATTTTAAACTACGATGTTCATTTAAAACTTTTCTAATATATTCTTTGGGATGTGTCACTTTAAAAATCTTATCATCCACTTTCATCATCTTGTTATAACAAGTAATTTCGCTTTTAGGATCAAAACCTATAAAGGTATATCTTCCCCATTTTGTCTTATCTTCATGACTTTCTAACATATAAACATGTTTAGAATATTGTTTTAATTTTCTCATTAATTCTATAGGTGTAATCATATCACTATAGATTTCTTTTTTTATTGGAACTAAATCATAAGATTTTAGATCTAATTTTTCTAACATTTCTAAACTTGGATAATACATATAATTCCCCCTAATAATTAAAAAAACCGTCTTGAAAGTTAAACTTTCAAGGACGGTTATATCCGCGGTGCCACCTTGATTCATGATACACTCATGCACTTTACTAGATGCTATCACATCTATGGCTACTTACGTAAGCCTTACGTCAAAGAATACTCCAGCTAATGCCTTTCCTTTTGCCCTCAGTGGTCCATTTAATAGACTGCGTTCTGTTTGCTTCCACCATCCAAACTCTCTATAAGTGCACGTTCTATTTTTATCTCCACTCATCGGTTTCAACTTGTTGTGTGTATTATAAATCGGTTTTAAAAATAAAGTCAATCACGAATAGGTAATGATTTTAATTTTTTATACATTTATATAAAAAGAAAAAGACCGATTGGTCTTACACTTCAAAGTCGATGATATCAAATTTAGAAATGTTGTTGTCAAAAAAATATTTAAGGAAGAAAAACCTGTCCAATGACTTGTTTACTGAAAACAATTATATTTTTTTATAAACAAAATCAATTTATTAAATTAAATTCATCGAATAAAAGCGATTACATTGTTGAAAAATTAAAAAAAGTAGCTTTTATCGCTATTTTTTAGGATATATAAATAATAAGTATGGTATTTATCTTTTAGCTTTCTTTAACATTTTTTGAATTATTTGTATTTGATTTTGATAATCATCAAATGAAGTAAGTTTATAAGACCAGTTATGTGGACCTACTGTCCCTGGTAAATTAATACGAGCTTCTTTGCCATAGCCAAGTAGATCTTGTAAAGGAACAATAGAAATCACCGCATCACATTCAAGTGTATATGCAAGCATATCTTCCACAAGATTTTCTCCTGTATATCCTAGACCCTTCATAATTTCTTTCATTCTTTCTTTATCATCTAATTCTTCATACCATTGTTTAAGAGTAGCATTATCATGTGTTCCTGTATAAACAACACAATGTTGAGGAATTTTATATTTAACTTTTCTTTCATCTTCTCCAAAGGAGAATTGCATAACTTTCATTCCCAATAAATCATAATGATCTCTCAGTTCATGTATTTGTGGACGTAATTCTCCTAAGTCTTCAACAATCATATTAAGTTTAGGCAATTGTTTATAAACTGAATCTAAAAAATGATAACTTGGTCCTTCTATCCATTTTCCTTCTCTTGCTGTAGCACTTCCATAAGGAACTGACCAATATGTATCAAAAGCCCTAAAATGATCAACTCTTAAAATATCAAAAATTTCATTATTCCATTTTAATCTTTTAATCCAAAAATTATATCTTGTTTTCTTTAAATAATCCCAATCATATAGAGGATGTCCCCATAGTTGGCCATCTTTTGAAAAATAATCAGGTGATGCTCCAGATACGAATTTAGGATAAAATTTATCATCTAATTGAAAACATTTACGATACTCATAAACATCCGCAGAATCATCACCTACATATAAAGGTAAATCTCCCATGATAGATATTCCTTTTTGATGTGCATGTATTTTTAATAAATTAAATTGTTTAACAAAAATATATTGAAGAAATTGAATATAATCAATTTCTGCTTCTAATCCTTCATTACTTCCTTTAATATTTTGATCTTCATCATTCCAATCTACCCAAGGTAAACCTTCGTTTGCTTTATTTAAAGCCATAAAACGCGCATATTTTTTTAGCCAAAATGTTCCTTTAACAAAAGTACGATATTCTTTCTTTAATTCTTTATCTTTTAAGAAAACTTGATAAGCTTTTCTTAAATAACGATTTTTAAATAAACGTACGCGTTTATAATCAACTCTTTTTAAATCTTGTAAATAGTTAGGAACTTCATCTAACAAATGCCAATCTTTTAAAAGTTCTAAAGAAATATATATTTCATCACCAGCAAAAGATGAATAAGGAGTATAGGGTGAATTCCCAGAGCTTGATGGATTTAATGGTAAAATTTGCCAAATAGAAAAACCTGCTTGAGCAGATAAGTCAACAAATTCATAAGCTTCTTTTCCTAAATCCCCTATTCCATGTTTTCCTGGTAAACTAAATAACGGTAACAAAATACCAGCTTGTCTTTGATCAAGTGCTTTTAATTTCATGATTTTCACCTCTTCTTTAAATATACCATAAAAAAAGCGTCTCCGCTTATGAAAACGCTATCTTTTTTTGATTTTAAAATGAAAAGGTTCTATTTTCTTAATCTTGAAAATAGAAACCTTTTATTTTAGTCTTCTTTTGTTCTTTTTCTTAAAGATACATAAACGATTGCTGCCATTAATGCAAATGTTGCAAATGTCCATACAGATGTTGAATCACCTGTTTTCACTTTGTTATTTGTTACAACTTGAGGTTTATGAGCAGGTTCATTTGTATCTGTAGTGACTGTTGGTGCTTTTTCTAATGCATTAATAGCGTTTTGTAATTCACTTACAAGGGCATCGACTTCTTCTTGTGTCATTTCTGATGAATTTTCTAACTTCTTAGAAATTTCAGTAACAACATCTATTAGTTTAGAATAAGATGCTTCTGTATATTTTTTACTATCTAATTGTTTAATTTGATCTAATAAACCATGGATACCATCTAAATTACCACGTTTAACAAGTTTTTGAGCAGCTTCTTTTAAAGTATTAGTTAATGCTTGAACATCATCACTTGTGTTTTCATTTTCTAAAGCAGCTTTAACATCATTGTAAACTTTTTCAAATTTCTTCCATGATGATGCTGTATAATCTTTTTCTTGATATTGATCCATTAATGCTTTTAATGCATTTACTTCATCATCTGTTGCTTTTAAAACTAATTGTGTTCTTGCATCTTGTAATTGTTTTAAAGCTTCATCTAATTGTTCTTTTGTTGCATCTTCTTTTTCGATTAATGTTTGTGCATTCTTTAATGCTTCTTTAAATGAATCAGCAGTAGATGTTAAATATTTATTTGTATCTAACTTATCTAATTCATTTGATGTAATATAATCTTTTAACTCTTTTTTACTTACTGATACTTTTGTTACTAATTGAGCTTTTGCTTTTTGTAAAGCATCTACCATATTAATAACTTCTTTTTCAGTAATTGTTGCTTCATCCTTTTTAATGAATTCTTGAGCAAGTTTCACTTGAGCTTGTAAAATAGCCCATGTTTCACTTGTATAATCTTTTTCTTTTAACTTGTTAATTGTATCAAGTTCATCTTTAACACTTTGAATATCTCCACGTTTAACAAGATTTGCATAAGCATCTTCTAATTCAGCTTTTGCATTTGTAATAGCATCTAATTCACCAGCTTGTTTATCTAAAACTTTTTGAGCTTGTTTTAATGCCTTTTCAAATTCTTTATAAGAATCTGCTGTATATTTATTTTCTTTAACATCTAAAGAATCAATATAACTTTGTAAATCATTAGCTGCTGTTGAAGCATATTCATCATCATTTAACATAATAACTTCTGAAATTGTTGGAATTTTATTTTCATCCCATTCAATCTTTAATTCATAAACGTTTCCTTCAGGCATATAGAATTCATTTAATGATTTTTTAAGAGTTCCAACTTGAACCCATTTCTTTCCATTTTCACCATCTACAAGAACAGATACTCTTGCATTTGAAATTTCACCTTTTTGAATAATATGCATTTTCTTAACATCTAAATCACTTGATAATGTATAAGTAATGCTTCCAGCTTCTTTAGAACCTGGTCTATAAGCTGTAGATAAATCTCCATCAAACATATATTGAGGAATAAATCCATTTGCTTCTACAGTTGAAGAAGTATATGTTGGATCATTTGAAACTGGTACATATTCTCCATCATTGATAACAATTTCATTGAAAACAACAGCTCTATTATTATTTGTTGCTGTCATTAAGATCTTTAAGTAACGTGCTTTAATATTATTAGCAGTTCCTTCTACATAGACTTTATTTGGATATGTGCTTGATGCTTTATAACCCGCATCTGAATCAATACATTTAACCCCAGCATCATTGTATTTTCATTACCATCTCCAATAGTTACAACTTTTGTCCAGTTTTCTAAATCATCTGATACTAAAATATCAGCATCTCTAATATAGTTAACTGCACTATCTTGGCAATACATTTGAATTTTAGAAATTGTTCTTTCTTGTCCTAAATCATAAATAATATATTGTCCTTTTTGTGGAAAATCACCAAATTCTGTTGTTGAATCGATATTACCATCAAAAGCAGCACCATTATTTCTAGTATCTTCACCAACACCCCATGAAGGATTAATATTCATAGTTGCCTTATATAAATATGGTGCTGTAATTTCATTTGAATGTACTTCAAAATGATTAATTGTCAATTTAATGGCTTTGTCTGTTTTATTAATTAATCTTACATATCTTCCATCTGGAAGTTCTTTTTCTTGACCTGTTACAGTTGTCCATTCAACACCATTTTTTGAAACTTGTAAAGTTGCTCCTTGACCATTTTCATAATCAATATTGAATGTACTTAAATCTTTGATTCTTGATAAATCAACACCAACGTATTGACCTTTTTCTAAAGTAATTTCTTGATTATAGATCAATTCTGTAAGTGCTTCTTCACTTTGTGAAGCTAATCTATAATCTGTATTTGTATAAACATTAGCATTATTGAAATCCTCATCTGGATTATATGCATTTACTGTAAATTCAGAGAAAATAACCCATACAGCTCTTTCTTCTTCATTCACTAAACGAACATAACGTGCTTTTAAACCATAGAAATTTTCATCAATTGTATCTTTTCCACTAGCTAAACCTTGATATGTTTTATAAGTAGTCCAGTCTTGGTTGTCATTAGAGTATTGTAAACTATATTTTTCCCATTTATCTCCTGCACTGCGGTCTCCACCGATAACTGCATGAATTTTACCAATAGCTGTTTCTTTACCTAAATCCCAACCAATATAATCACCTTTTCTTGTTCTATCACCTGAGGTACTAAAATCTAATGCTGTTGAACTATCACCATCTGTTAAATTAGCTACTGTTCCTCGATAAATTCCCCATGTATCTGTATACATAAATGTTGCATTGATTTGTCCTGGATCAGCCATTTTAAATGTATTGACTTTCCACCAATATCCTGCTGTATTACTTTTTAAATTTAATTTTAAGTTTCTAATACGAACTGCTTTTGCTTTAATATTTTGACTTGATACATCTAATTCAACAGAAGCATCACCATTATATTCTTTTAATACTTTCCATGTTTGACCATCCGTTGTATATTCAATGGCATATTTTGTTGATTTATCTGTTCCTGCATCTTGTCCAAAATAAATTGTACCTAATGTTTTTGCTTTTTTGAAAGTTAATGTAATACTTGCATCAACTGGTAAATAATCTTTAATTTCTCCACCTTTATAAGGACTTTCAGCAAAATGAGCATAAGTAGCATTACTGTCATCTAATAAATTATTTAAAGAACCACCTTTAAGTGTCAATTTATCAACAGATAATGTACCTGGATCTTCTTCAGTTACTGTTTCATCTGCATTAACAGCAATATCTCTAATACCTAACCAAGTATTCGCTTTATCTTCAGTAGCAACCATGCGAATACCTTTAACCCCTTTTAAATTTAAGTCAGTTAAAGCTACATCATTTGGTAAAGTATATTCTTGATTATCTAAATCAATCCATTTTTTACCATCTGTTGTATATTGCACTTTAGCTTTAGAAAAAGTATCTTTTGAATTTGAATTTGTTCCTAATCTAAAAGTCACTCTATCAATATCAATTGCTTTTGAATAACTAACGCCTACATAAGTTCCTTTACTAATTGTATTTGGTGTTTTATAAACAATTTCAGTATTGGCTTTATTATCGAATACATTATCAATATTACCTGTTGGACTATCATTACGATTTGTAATAAATTTAGTAACTTGTTTATTTGGATTTACAATTGTAGAAGCAATATCTCCTAAATAAGAATCCATTGCTTTAATAAATGGTACGATATGTTGTACTCCTACTTCTGCATATTCTAAATGATCAACATAATTGAATCCATATGTTTTTGATTTTTCAAAAGCAGCTTGTCCAGTAGCATATAGATCCCAAATCTTATCATTAGCTTCTTCATCTTGTACAGCTTTAACAGCTTTAAGATAATTTATTGCTGCATCTGCTGTATCATCCCAACAGTTTAACCAATATACAATTTGATCTTTTACTCTTATATCACCTGCTTGTGCTCTATATGTCGCACTCGCATTTTTTAAGATTGTAAATTCATTGATCAAATCTTCAAATTGTTCATCACTGATTGTTGTTCCATTTGTAAGAGCTTCTTTGAAGCTTGTTAAACGATCTTTTAAATCTACTGATTCTTGTAATGCTGTTACACGACCATCCATATTTTGATTGATCATATGTTTTGAAAGTTCTCTTAAAGCAGTAGATGCTTGCGTTTCAATAGCGCTATTATGATCGACATATTTAAATGAAGCATTCCAGCATTTTTGAGCTTCTTCTTCACTTTGCCAGATGTTCCATGAATAACATGCATTCCCAAAAATTGCAACTTTACTTGGCTCAGATTGTTGCATTGGATTTAAAACGATTCCTTGAATCTTATTTGGATCTACACCAGGGTGTAAAAATGTTGTATAGCCACCCATAATTAAGTGTTTTTTAGAATTATCTGTACAAGGCCAGTTAATCCACATATATGGTCCACGTCCAACATTATTTGTAAAAGTTGTTGTGAAGTTATTTGTAACTTCTCCCCATACTCTACCACCAGTCATAACGATTTGAATATTTGCTGGGAAATTACGATAATAACTTTGTCCATTAGACATATATTCTTGTGTACAGAATGGTAATGTTAATTTTAAATCAGGATATGTTTTTTGCATTTCTTTTAACCATGCTGTCATATCAGTTAATGTTTTTGTATAGTTAGCACCACCAACATTTCCAGCATCATCTGCTAAAATAGCAATTTGACGAACACCTGCTTTAATAACTTGTTCAAATTTAGCTTGTAATACTTTTAAGTCTGCTTGATAGTTTTCTTCACTATTATACCTGATGGCATTATACATATATGGATGTAATGCAAATACAAAACGACATTTTGATTTATTTCCTGCTTCAGCAAGAGGTTTGATTTTTGTTTCAATTTCTTCATCTGTATAAAGTTCACGCCATTTAGAGTTATGTTTAGGATCATCTTTAGGAGCATAGAAATAAGAATTCAACTTGTAGTATCCTCCCCATTCCATTAATTTCTTACGATCCTCAGTTGACCATGGATTTCCATAATAACCTTCAATAAATCCACGACTAGCAACATTAGCATAATCTTCTATTGTAAAATTACGGATATTTGTTCCGTCTAATTGTTTAAAGATATGATACAAACTTGTAAGACCATAAAAAGCCGCATCTGTATCTTTACCTAATACTGTAATTGTTCCATTATCAACCTTTAATAAGTATGAATCTAATTGATCAAATAATTGGGTTGTTTTTACTGAATAATGTTCACCAACATATTGATCAACATATTAATTTGAATCTTTAATACCTACTAAAATGTTTGTTTGGCCTTCTTTTACTTCTTCAGAAGTACTTGCTTTTATATTTTTAATAGCTAATACTTCATTCATTCTATCCTTTGTATATTCATCAATACCATCTTCATAGACAACATTGACAGTAGATGTCATATCAAATGAACCATCTTGATAATCCATCATATGAGGATTTGGATAGACTTCATAATCATTTTCCAAAGCACTGACGATTGGATAAGAGTGAATACATCCAATTGACATTAAAAATGCAAGTGCTAGAGAAACAATTCTCTTTACCTTTTCTTTCATATTCTTCTTCCTTTCTTATTTACATTACTGCTCCCTTAAATGAATAATGTAATCTTAATTTGCAAATACAAACCAAAAAATAAAGACCAAATAAGATACACTAAAAAAATGTAAGTTATTTGGTCTTGCCTACTTAAAGTAACAATCCGTATTTACATCCTGTATTGTAACATACACTCTTTGTCTATGCAAGGGCTTACAATAAATTTGTCTAGACAAAATAAATACCACTACTTAATAGTGGCATCTATTTTTATAATTCTTCTTTTTTTACTTTTTTAATACCTAACCATGACATGAAAGCCATTAATACAAATAAAATAATATTTGTTTCATCACCTGTTTTAGCAGTTGAAGATTGTTTTTTATCATTTTTAGTAGTAGAAGTAATTACTTGATTATCTTTAGATGAAGTATTTCCTTTTGAAGTATTATCATCTTTAGTAGATGAATCTACTTTTTTAAGAGCATTCATAGTTTTTTCTAGATTAAAAATAGCTTCGTTGATTTCTTCTTTTGTAGCATCTTCTTTAGCAGATACTTCTTTTGCTTGAGTTAATGCTTCTACCAGTTGTTTCCATGAATCTTTTGTATAATCTTTTTCTTGAAGTTGATCAGCTTTACTAATCAAATCAGTTAATCCAGATTTATCATTAAGTGTAACAAGTCCATTATAAGCATCTAATAATTTTTTGATACATATCATTGATTTCATCTTTTGTTGCATCATGATTACTTATAACATCCTGTGCTTCTTTAAGAACAGTTTGGAATTGTTTCCATGAATCCTTTGTATAATCTTTTTGTTCAAGATTTGATAAATCATCAACGAATGATTTTAATTGTTCATTATCAACAGATAATACAAGTTTTACCATTGCATCTGTTAATTGACGTTTCATAATTTCAATTTCATTAGCGTCAGGATTTTCTGCATTGACTAAACCTTCAGCAGCTTTAATTGTATCCTGTAAATGATTCCATGAAGTAGATAAATATCCAATATCTTCCATAGCTTTAGCTTTATTGATAACATCTTTTAAACCATCAACATCTGCCGGTATATCTGCACGATGTAATTTAATTTCTGCAGCACTTCCGTTATTATTAACAGCTTCTACGTAGTATAAACGAAGATGTTTTGTTTTTACTGTATCAAATTCAATGACTTTTGTAGATGAATCACTTGATAAATTACCTTCTTTAACTGTTTTCCAATTAATACCATCATCACTTGTTTCAATACGATATTTTGTAACATTTCCATTTTTACCAGTTTGACGAGGAACATATGTTAAACCATTGACACTCATTTCTTCTTTATTTTCAAAAGCAATCCAATGCGGTGTTGATAAATTCCAATCTGTATGCCACATTGTTGATGGATTATCATCTAATACATTTTTAGGATCTGATCCATCATGTTGATAAGATGAAGCAGTTGCTGTAAGTTTGCTGTTATCAATGTAATTTACATTAACTTGTGATTTTAATTGTAGTTTAGTAAGTGCTTTTGTAAGTTCTACTTCATATTGATCGACTGTATCTTGCATTGATTTAGGTAATTCTCTTTGAATCATATCAATAACAAATTGTAAGTTTTTAACAGAATCTTCTGTATAAATAGATAAATCTTTTGGAATTGAATTTAAATAGTGATCTACTCTTGTATAATTTGCTTTTTTGTAATCAATTCCATTTACTAATTCTTTAATTTCATCTGTAAGAGTTGAAATTGTTTGTTCATTTGGATCATATTCTTTTAAAATTACTTTTGCTTCTTTTATTTTTTCTTGTAATTGTTTATTTTGTGATTCATCTGCTATATAACTTGCACTTGTTACTAAATAATCCAATTCCATTGTTGAAGCATATGTTTTTTGTGTACCTAAACGAATATCATCAACATATCCTTTAAAAGCATGTTCCTTACTTCCAATTCTTTCAAACGGTATCATCATTGTTGCTTTTAATGGTCTACCACTTACTTGTTCATCATCACCAAGAGTATCTACTAATTGACCATTTACATATAAATCAATAACTTCTTTTCTATTTTTGAATTCTAATTCAACCCATTGGTTAACTGGTAATTCATAATTAAATGAATAATCATGATTTTCTCTACTTAATCCAACTTTTCCTGTTTCTTTTTGAACAGCTTTAATTGATCCATAGCTACTTTCAAATAAAATTTGTTCCTCTTCACTTGAAGATTCACGTTTAACTTTTACACGTAAATCATTATTCAAACCAACAGTACTAAATGATGTAGTAGCATAACTTTTATTTCCTAACAAACGTAATGCATCATGACTGTCTAATGAAGCAAGTTCGATATTTTCATGGTCTTTTAATTGATCAAGATTATCTAAATCATAATGAGCAATCATACCATTTTCATCTTTAGCTGCTTCATAACCAAAATTTGTACCTGGAGCATCTCCTAATGTTGTTCTTAAACTATTAGCTTGATCTAATGTTTTATCTCCTTTACCCCATAATTTAGCACCAAATAATGGAATTGCATTTTGTAAACGATCATAAACATCATATTCACTAATACCATTTTCTAAATAGTCTGTCATATCGTTCCATACAGCAATAGCGCCACCTAGCATTTGTTCATCACCTGCAGGAATTGTGACACCACTAATCGAGTTGATTGCTTGATTATATAAAATATTGTTATTTAAATAATCATAGTAATATCCAGCATTAGGAACAATATAATAATGACCATCATTACAGTTAATTAAATCATAACCTTGTTCATACATTTGATCCATATTCGCATAACCAAAGTTCCATAAATTCATTTGAACATCTTTACTTCTAACCGGAGTTTTTCCTGAACATTGAGTTAAACTTCCCCAAATACGTGCTGTTCTTCCTGAATCTTGTACATATTTCAACATATCATCTGAGAATCGACGATAAGCTTCTTTATCTGCATTATATTCATCTGCACCAACATGGACTGTAGTTTGTTCATCGAAAACAGGATCACTTGTTTTCATATATTCATCAAATATACTTTGTACAAATCCTAATGATTCATCATATTTATCTCTTAAAGCTAGATGATCATTTTCTCGTCCATTTGTTCCATGTCTTAAATCAGGTCTTACTTTAGTAAGTGCTAATGAATGTGCTGGTGTATCAATTTCAGGAACAATACTTACACCATAATCTCTTGAATCCTTAATAAAATCTTTAAATTCTTTTTTTGTATAGAATAAATCTGTACTTGTTAAATCTTGTTGATTTAAACCATTGTTTCCACCTTTTTTAACATCTGATTCTAATCTAAATGCTGAATAACCTGTCATTGGATCAGCTAAACTTTCAATTGAAATTAAATTATCATTTAAGTGAACTTGGAAATCATTCATTTTATACCATGACATTTGTTTAACGATTTGTTTTAAATAATCCATTGTAAATGTTTTACGTCCAACATCTAAAATAAAACTTCTTACTTTATAAAGTGGATAATCTCTTGTTGTCCCACAAGGAACATTTCCTGATTGTTTAATACTTTGTAAAATCGTTCTGGTTGCCCAATAAGCCCCTGTTGTTGTTTCAGCTTTAATATTGATTGAATCATCAATATCCATTAAATATCCTTCATCTTGTAACCCTAATGATTTATCTTTTGTAAGAGCTAAAGTAATATCTCCTGTTTTGCTTTCACCTTTTACAACAGCAATACTTTTTCCAGTAATATCTTCATAATCATTAGCAAGTGCTTCTGCAGTTTTTTGAAGTGAACTATCTTTATAAACAATTCTTGCCCCTTTAGAAACTGTATAGTTTCCATGTCCACCATTCCATTCAGCTAATTCTGGTAAAACATTTGGTGCTTTATTCGCTGTTTCATCATTTTTTTGACTACCTGGAACTGTAACAGCAATTTCTTTGAATTTATAATCATTTGTATCATTATCTGTAATCTTGAATGATACTTTAACATTTTTATCACTAATAGGTTGATAAATTGTTAAATCTTCATCAATGACTTGTTCAAAATCAGTACCATTATATTCAACAGTATAACCTTCAACTTCTGGTAAAGTGACTTTTAACTTTTTATCTCCAGTTTTTGGTGTTTCTACTTGAATTCCATTTAAAACATCACTCATTGACATTTTTTCATCAGGATTTCCACCATAAACTTCTAATTCATAAATAGAAATCGTATTCCAAGCGATACCACCATCTGGATCTTCTGAAGTATGTGAATCAACATATAAACGCACATATCTTGCTTTATAGATTTGATCTAAAACAATTTTTTCTGTTAAAGATTTTGGACGATCTTTAAATTCTTTAACTGTTTGCCAATCATCTTTCTTGAGGCGTAGATTCAGTATCAGCAATTTGAATCTATAAGCTGTTGCTTTACGTGTTTCCCAGAATACCTTAACCGTATTGACATTCATTCTTTCACCTAAAATCAACATAGATCCAATCTTGGTCCGTTTCCAATATTACTTCCCCAACGAGAACTACCTGATGATGTATTTCCATCTACTGGCATTTGCTGCTTTAACACTTTCTGCTTCCTGAGAACTTTGCGATTGCTGTTTTCTTTAATGCAACATTTGTATTTGGATCTTGTACTTTTTCATCTGTATTAAAAATTTTAAATTCATAACATGAAACATTAGGATACCCCTTCATTTCTGTAACTTCTAACTTAACATATCGACCACTTACTTTACTACCTAATAATTCTTCACTGACAACATTTTTATTATCTGTTCTTGAAAGTACTGGTTCACCCCAAGAATTAAGATCATTAGAAACATAAATATTATAAGCTGAGGCATAAGTCGATTCATTTTCCCAAAACATTTGAAACTTATTCATTTCATATTCTTGTCCTAAATCAATATATGCCCATTGAGTAGGTCCACTTTCTGTTGACCAACGTGTTTTTTCATTACCATCAGTTAAATTTTTTCTAGGCATTGTGCCATATTCAGCTGAAACATAAGCTGTTTTGTTTAACGCTAAATTTTGTTGAGATGTTTCTGCAAAAACTGGTACCATCGATAATACTGAACCCATTGACATCGATAATGTTAATACAGCTACAACACTTTTCTTTTTCAATTTCATATTTTTCTCCCTTCTCTTTAAAAAGAAAAGACCAAACATAAAAACAACATTTCTAAAATGCCGTCAATATATTTGGTCTTGCCTACTTAAAGTAACAATCCTTGTCTATACAATAACAAATAGCATTACTTTTTGTCAAGCGCTTACATTAAATGTGACAATTCTTTTTGATATGTATACATAAATATGTTTGTTCATCTGGTGGTAATGTATAATGATATTTTTTTGAATTAATTTTTTTATCCGATTAACACAAAGAGATAACCGAATATTTTCTTTTAACATATCTCTTATATTTTCTGTTGTATCTATTGTATTTCCTATATCATGTCGAAAAACTCTTTCAGCTAAAAACTTAAGATGTGTAGATAATCTTGCATAATCGATAGAATCTAATTCTAATTGAACATTCATTGTCTGTTCAATCACTTCAATGACATCTCTTACAAAGTTAACAATTTTAGAAGTATTTTGTGCGTTGTTTTTAGTAGAAAAATTAACTAAATGTAATGCAATATACCCTGCTTCTGCCTCTTCTAATTGAATATCTGTTTTTTCTTTAATCATTTTTATAATCCATAAACCCAACTGATATTCTTTTTTATAGAGAGCTTTTGTTTCAGATAAAACTACATTTGGCAAATCAATATTTTCTTTTTTTCGTTTAATAGCAAAAGCAATATGATCACTAATTGCTAGAAAGATTTCCCCATAAAATTGGGTATTCAATTGTTCTGTTGCTTTGCTTACTAATAAACTAGTAATTTCATAATAAATAGGTTCAATATCATTGATTCCTCTACGGATACGTTTTTCACCTTTTTCTTTAAAGATATATGTTTTTTCAATCCGTGATTCATCAACTAAATCACCTATCTTTTTTTGAAAGCCGATTCCTGATCCTGTTAAAATAATATCCCCTAATTCATCAGATAAAGCAGCAATACTATTATTATTAAATATTTTTATAATCTTCAATTTCATTTCTCCTACATTAGTATTTCATTTAATATTTCAGCAATAAATTGAACTTCAGTTCCTATAATGATTTGTATTTCATGCTCACTTGCTTCAACAATATGAGAAAAATTCATCTTTGATAGAGTCTGTTTATCTATTATTGAGATATCTTTAACTTCTACACGTAAACGCGTAATACAATGATCAACACTTATAATATTCTTTTTACCACCTAATGCTTCAAATAATTGAATAGCAATTTCATCAAAATTATTTTCGACTTTCTCTACTTTCTTTACCTCATTTTCTTCTCTTCCAGGTGTCATAATATTATAACGTGTAATCAATACTCTAAAAACAATGTAATAAATCAATCCGCATATAATTCCTAAAGGAATTAAAAATAAAATATTATTAGCAAATGGTGATTTAAAACTTAAAACATAATCTATAAGCCCTGCAGAAAAACCAAACCCTGCCATCCATTTAAAAGTTGCTGCAATAAAAAGCATCATCCCTGTAAGTAAAGCATGAATTAAATAAAGTGTTGGTGCTACAAACATAAAAGCAAACTCAAGTGGTTCAGTCACACCTGTAAAAAATGAAGCCAAAGCAGCTGAAAATAAGATAGCACCTACTTTTTTCTTATTCTCTTTTCTAGCACAACGATACATAGCTAGAGCAGCTCCAGGAAGCCCAAACATCATTACTGGGAAAAATCCTGCTTGATACATTCCTGTAACACCTTTAACACCACCTGAAATTGTTCCCCAAAATTTGCCAATATCATTAATACCTGCAACATCAAACCAAAATACAGAGTTGAGAGCATGATGTAAACCAGTAGGAATCAATAATCGATTTAAAACACCATAGATTCCTGCACTTAGAGGTCCAAAATTAGCGATTTCTTTCCCAAACCAAATAAAAAAGTGATAACACATTGGCCAAATATCAATAAATATTAAAGATATCAAAAGTGTAATTCCTGTAGAAACAATGGAAGCAAATCTCTTTCCATCAAAAAAGCTAAAAACTGAGGTAATCTTTTTGATCAAACTTTTGAAAAGAAATAGCCACAATCAAACCTACCAAAATACCAATAAAAGCACTTTGCGTATTATGAAAAGCTAAATCCACAGCATATTCTGGAATTTGCAACATTAATGCAATGCATTTAGATGATAGAATTGTTGTCATCATCATATAACAAGCAAGAGCACTTAACACTATTGCTGTATCTCTTTTTTTAGACATTTCCATAGCAACAGCTATCGCAAATAAAATGGGAAGGTTATCTATAATTGCTCCACCAGCAGCAATGAGTAAAGCAGCAATTGGGTTATGTATACCCCATCCAGTAGGATCAATCCAATACCCAATTCCTTTAAGTAGTGCTGCTATAGGCATGATTGAAACAGGTAACATGAGTGATTTACCTAATCTTTGTAAATATTTCATAGCGAACTCCTTTAGTAAGCGCTTACGCATCATACCAAATAATGCTAAGCAGACACATATGGTAAAGATTATTATACACTTGTCTAGTCAAAATAGCTAATAAAAAATACTGCAAAAGCAGTATTTTTACTTGAACCATTTTTCTATTTTTATACCATATACAATACCAATTGTATCCGCTAAAATCCATCCAATAACAATTGCCCACCAAATCATTTCTACACCAAATGAAGGCGCTAATAAGTAGGCTAGAAGAACTCTTGTTCCAAGTAAAACAATTGTTAGAATCAATGACATTTTCATCTTTTCATATTTTTTAGCTCCAAAATACATTGAAAATACCGCTTCCCATACATAAACCAATAATAATAGAAGTTAGAAATGTCATTAATGTATAACTTGATCCAACAGCAACTAATGCATTACTACCAATATATTTTCCTACACTATAAGTATCAACTATAAAATTGTTGTAATAAATTCCCTAAAATCATCGGAATAGAAAATAATAAAATAGACTTTCCTAATCTTTCCTTGTGTTAAATCTCTTTCCATAAAATCACCTTCCATTTCTCAATTAATTTTTCAAGTGAATACATGGCATTCGCTGGTGAAGTAGAAGGTAATTGAATAACGGGTAAATTATAATCAAAATATTGATGATAATAACGATTGGCAGCTTTGCCATTAGTAATGATTTTTTCAACAGGACAATTTTTAACAATTAAATCTAAATCATTGACTTTAACATTGGTAATACTTGAATCACTTGATCCTTTAATGTCACAACTTTCAATAACATCCCATAAAGCAATATGATTTCTAAGTAAAAAAGTTTTCTTCTCTTCAATTGTTTGTGGAACTTCTTCTTGAAATAAGGCAGCTAAAACTTTCCAAAAACGATTTTGAGGATGATGATAAAAAAACTTGGCTTCTCTTGATTTTACAGATGGAAAAGATCCTAGAATAAGAATCCTAGAATCTTGATTATAAACGGGTTCTATATTATGCTTTGTCATCTTTTTTAACAATAACATCTATTAATTGATCAAGAGAATCATAACATCCTACAGTTAAATCAAGAATATCTTTAGAATGATGAATCAAATCAGGAATACAAATAACAGGAATATTTCCTGCATGTGCTGCTAAAATTCCATTTTTACTATCTTCTAAAACAAGGGCATCTTCTTTACTTACCCCTAGCAACTCAACTGCTTTTAAAAAGATATCTGGGGCTGGCTTCCCATGTTGTATTTGGTCACCACCAATAATGGCATCAAAATAATGATCAACTTTAATACTCTTTAAATTAGATAAAACACGTTCATAACGTGTTGAAGAAGCCACTGCCATTTTAATATTTTTCTTTTTTAAATCTTCTAATAAATCATATAAACCTTTTTTTACTTCTAAAGGATGACTATTAAAATATTCTTTTCTTAATTGATCTCGATAATCTTTAATCTTTTGATAAGGATAATCTTCACCAAAAACACTATGATAATAAGCTTTTGATGTCTTTTCATTTGTACCAATCAAATGATAAAACATTTCTTCAGTAATTTCATAACCAAATTTTTTCATGAGATGTTTTCACTAACATCTTTCCTACAGGTTCTGTATCAATCATCAAACCATCCATATCAAAAATAACAGCATTTAATTCTAACATACTACACTCTCACTTTCTTAGGCATTCTAAAGAAAAGTGTCACTACAAAAGCAATCGTAATTCCTGCAAATAAGAATAAATAGAAACCATTCATTCCTATGGAATCAATAATTCTACCTCCAATTAATTGGAAAAGCATTGCACCTACGCCTTTACCAAGCATAGCTTGAATTCCATAGGCTGTAGAGACATATTCTTCTTTTACTAAAACCATTACTAATCTTACAGTAATCATCGTAAAGAGTACAGTAGAAAAACCTTTAAATACAAAAACATAAATAATCATATTAACAGAAGGTAAAGTTGCATACCATGCAAAATTGATCATTGACATGATAATCGCAAACATCATGATATAACGATAAGGTATCTTTTTAATGATATAGTCTGTTGCTAGAATCATCGGAATTTCAAATAATGTCGCAAAAAGTTGGTAGGTTCCTACTTGTGAAGCTGTTCCACCTTGAGATTTAATAAATAATGATAAATAGTTAAAGTTTGTGGAGCATGCTCCCCAAAAGAAAAATGAAATCACTAGAAAGAGCATAAATGGTATATTATGAACAAGCTCTTTCATAACAACAACTGTCGATAATTTATTTTCTTCTTTTTCAGGAACTTCTGAAAGCTTTGGATCAGAAACCATATAAATACAAATAATGGTAATTAATGTTCCTAAAATACCAGCCATGAAGTTAGCAAAGGGTGAAATATATTGATATAAAAGTCCACTAACTTGTGCCATAATGGCATAACCTACAGAACCCCATAAACGAATCTTACCAAATTGATAAGGTGAAGAAACACCAATACGATCTGTTAAAGGAGTAACAGCATTCATAAAAGATACTGCTAGACCTGATGATAAAAGTAAAATCCAAAAATTACGACTAATTGCAAAAATAAACATACAAAGTATATTCGCAAATGATAATAAAATAGATACTTTTCTTGGTGATTGCCACTTATCTGCCAAGTATCCAAAAAATGGTTGTGTTGCAATAGATAAAAGTGGTGCAAAGGATACAATGTAAGCAATTTGTGAGGCTGACATTCCTATATCTTGACAATACATTGACAAAACAACTGTAAAGGCACCATACCCTAAATAAAAAAAACATGAAATACCTGCATGAAATAAATAATGATCTCTTAATTTACTCATATAAGCCCTCCCTCGTAAAAGACATTATATAGAATATCTTTAAAAGAAAAGAAGTCTTTTCATTTTTTGAAAGACTTCTTTATTTATTTAAAGATTTAACATAGTTACAAATAATATCTTTGATTGTTTCATTTCCTAATTTACAATCTAAACATAAATCATAGTTTGATTTATCACCCCATGTTTTATTAGAAATAACTTCATAATAACTTTTTCTAGAATGATCCGATTTATGAATATATCGAAGAGCATCCTCATGACTATCATGATAAATTTCCATTACTTTATTTAGACGATATTCTAAAGGAGCATATAAGAAGATTCTTACTAATTTTTCATCTTCTTTTAAAATATAATCTACAGCTCTTCCAACAATAACACAATTTCCTTTCTTCGCAATTTCTTTAATAACATTTGATAAAAGAATAATTGAATTTTTATTGATGTCTAATGATAAGAATTGACTATAAATATAATCCTCACTTTCTTTATTACTTACAAATCCATGTTTAAGAGCAAATTCTTTGATTCTTTCTTTATCATAAAATTCAATGTTTAATTCTTTAGCGACTTGTCTCGCAATTTCTTTTCCATTTGTGCCATGTTCTCTTGAAATAGCAATTACTAAATTATTTGTTATACTTTCATTTTTAATAGGACTTATTCTTTCATTATATGATTTTTTCAAGATAATAAATGAAACAATAACTGTCAACAATTCAGAAATTGGAAATGTCCACCAAACAAGTGTTGCTACATTTTCTGTTAAAGTAAAGAAGTAGGCTATTGGAAATACAAAAATAACCAAGCGAAGTAAAGCAATAATTAAAGGTCTAATGGCATAACCAATAGATTGTAAGACACCTTGAATCGCGACAGAAATACCCATAAAAACAAATCCCAGACTTGCTATATGTAAAGCTGTACTACAAATATCAATCATTTCTTGTGTACTTCCTGATAATCCAAATAATTGTGATAATGGATGAGCAAGAAGTTCAAATAATAAAGTAATCATTAAAGAAACAATGATTGTATCAACAATACCAAACTTAATACATTCATCTATTCTTTTTCTATCTTTCATTCCATAATTAAAAGATAAAATGGAAATAATTGTATTAGACAATCCAAATGCTGAAAAGAAAATGGAAAAAGAAGTCCAAAAGAAAACTGAAAAACTTATTTCCGATATTTCTCCTGAAAAATATCTTGTCTATTTCCCTCTGGCCAATATCCTTAATAACCTGGATGTTGAACAGCACTTTGGCTTCTTACAGTCCAACAGGAATTTTCAGTTCAATGTCTTTGACATTTTTTCATCACTTGTATTTGCCAGAGCTGTTGCGCCCTGTTCTAAATACAAGACTTTTCATGATGTTCTTCCTTCTTTATTTAAGGAAATGAACTATTCCTATGATCAGCTTCTTGACGCTGTAGAATTCGTTGGCAGCGAATATGAAAAGCTGGTTGAAATATTTACTGTAGCCACCAAAGAAAACTATGGTACGGATACTTCTCATTCTTTTTTTGACTGTACCAACTTCTTCTTTGAAATCGATAAGGAAAATGACTTTCAAAGACGCGGTCCATCCAAAGAGAATAAAAATGATTCTATTGTTGGTATGGGGCTCCTCCTTGATGCCAATATAATTCCTATCGGCAAGAAGATGTATCCTGGAAACGAATCTGAAAAACCAATATTGAGAAACATCATTCAGGATATGAAAAATCAAAACAATATCTCTGGAAGAACTATTCAGATAGCCGATAAAGGGCTGAACTGCGCAAGAAATATAATACAGGCAGTCAATAACAGTGATGGATATATATTTTCAAAATCTGTAAAACAGCTTTCTGAAAAAGAAAAGGTATGGGTACTTCTTAATAATGATTATAAAGATGTAAAGGATGAATATGGAAATACAGTATACAGATACAAGTCATGTATTGAAGATTTTGACTATTCTTATAAAGATGATGATGGTAAGATTGTCAAAAAAAACATAAAGAGAAAAAAAGAGTCTGATACCTACAATCCAAAACTTGCAAGAAAAAAACTTATGGAAATCGATAAGATGGTTGAAAAAGCAAGAAATTTAAAAACATATTCCGCTAAAAAAAGTGAATATGGAGAATCTGGAAAATATATAACTATTACATCAAACGATGGTGATCATCCTATAGTAACATTAAATGAAGAAGCAATAAAAAAAGACAGAGACCTTGCAGGATATAATATGCTTGTTACTTCTGAAATAAAAATGAAGGATGTTGAAATATATGATGCCTATCATAACTTGTGGAGAATCGAAGAGTCATTTAGAGTAATGAAAAGTGAACTTGATGCACGTCCTGTATATCTTCAAAAAGAAAACAGTATCAAGGGACATTTCTTAATATGTTATGTTACGATTTTACTTACAAGAATATTACAGTTCAAAGTTCTGGATAATAAATACAGCACATCAAAAATATGTGAATTCTATAGAAATTTTAGGCTAGTCAAAGTAAATGATAAAAAATACATCAATATAACTCGAGCTTCTGAATTCATAACAGAACTTGGCAAAAAAACTCAATCAGCCACTTACAAATTACTATCTTGCAGATAGACAAATAAAAATGATGCATGCTCGCTAGGTTAACGAGTTAGCACCATTTTTTTGTCTTGAACTTCTAAAGTCAGGTAGTATATGAATTATTCGTGTAAAAATCAATGTATTTTTATCGTTTTTTTACACTAAACTACACGAACTTTTCTTAATTTTTTACATTATTCTACACATAAGCACTTCAATGGTCTGACTTAATTGTCTTTATTAAACCTCCAGCTCTGCCGGATCTACACCCTGTTTTTTCAGCTTCAAATACACAATTTCCCGGAACAATGCATATGCCACCGACACAATCGGTATAAATATCAGCATTCCAACTACTCCCATAAGGCTGCCTCCGATGCTGACCGCTGCCAGCACCCAGATGGACGGCAACCCTACAGAATTACCTACCACATGCGGATAAATCAGGTTCCCTTCTATCTGCTGAAGCACAAGAAACAACACGATGAACATAAGTGCCTTCATCGGATCGACCATGAAGATTAAAAATGCTCCCTCCGCACAGCCAAGAAATGCTCCAAAGATCGGTATCAGTGCGGTAAATGCGATAAAGATTCACACTAGCAGTGCATACGGCAGCCGGAAGATTGTCATGGCCAATACGAACATGCTTCCGAGAATCACAGCCTCCAGGCACTGTCCGGTCAGGAAGCTTGAAAATGTGCTGTAAGTAAGGGAAGAGACTTCCACCACAGCCTCCGCACGACCTCTTCGTACGAATGCAAACAGTACCTTTTTCGCCTGTATCCCAAGCTTTTCTTCTGCAGCAAAATATAAATTGCAAATAAAAAAGCTATGACAAATGTTGAAACTCCGCTGATAATGCTTTTTGCAGCGGTGAGTGTCGAACTCAGCATATTTCCAGCACCATTATTCAGGAAATCAATCAGTGTCTCCACAATCTTGTCCCAGTCAAACTGTACACTGTTGATCAGTTCGACAACCTCCTTGTTTCCATGAAAGACCTCTTTTCCCCCCACGCCTGTGCATGTGGGATGAACTGGGTAATACTCTGCCCCAGATTTCCAAATGTATTTACAAGCTGAGGTACAACACCAAAGATTACTACCGTCAACACGCCAACTACGATACAAAGTACACTCAACAGACTCACCGGTCTTGCAAGCTTATCTGACACTTTATTTTTTTCTTACTTTTTCCGTAAACAAGTGCCGCTCGATAAAGTTCATCGGTACATTCAGTACAAACGCAATGGCTCCTCCAAGCAGAAATGGAAAGATCAGATGTCCCACATATCCCAGTACCTCCAACACCTCTTCATATTTCCACAGCACCACGATCAGCAGTGCTGTAAACAAAATCAGCTCCCGGATTTTCCGCATATTTTCCTTATTCAGTTCCATTTAATTCCTTCCTTTATTCAATATCCTGTCAAATCCTCTATTTCTTTCGCGTTCTGATCCATTTCAGCAGCTGAATAACCGGCAGATTCAAAAGAGCCAGTCCATATACAGTCATCAACTGTGCCACCGTCAGTGTCTGCACTTTGAACATTCCCTGAAGCGCCGGAATCATCAGTACTCCTGTAATCAAAAGCCAGCCAAGTACAAATGCTCCAATCAGATAAATGTTATTCCAGAATCGTTTCGTAAAAATGATCGGTTTGTTTGCCTTACAGTTGAATCCGTGAACCAGACGGCTGCTGCAAAGTGTTCCAAATGCCATCGTACTTGCCAGCACTGCATTTCCATCGCGATATCCGATCATAAATGCTGTCATGGTCATGATTCCGATACACAGACCTTCCACTCCGATGCTTGTAAGAAATGGTTTTGTCAAAATGGACTCTCCCATGGCACGCGGTTTTTCTTTCATCACTTCCGGATTGTGCGGCTCCAGTCCAAGTGCGATCGCCGGCAGGCTGTCTGTCAGAAGGTTGATGAACAGCAGATGTACCGGTGCAAATGGAACCGGCAGACTTGCAAGTGATGCGTACAAAACTGCAAGAATCGCTTGCAAAATTTCCAGAAAGCAAGAACTGAATCGCATTTTGATATTCTGATATAAGTTTCGTCCATTTTCCACTGCCTTGACAATCGTTGCAAAGTTATCATCCGTCAGCACCATAGCTGCCGCATCTTTCGCCACTTCACTTCCCGTAATTCCCATGGCAACTCCGATATCTGACTGCTTCAGTGCCGGAGCGTCATTCACTCCGTCTCCCGTCATTGCCACGATATTTCCACGCTCCTGCCATGCCCGCACAATACGGATCTTGTGCTCCGGTGAAACCCTCGCATAGACGGATATCTGTGGTACGAAATCCTGAAGTTCTTCATCAGTCATATCCTCAATAACCGCACCTTCACAGGCTTCCGACATATTTTCCAGAATTCCGATTCGTTTGGCAATAGCCGCTGCTGTTACTTTATGGTCTCCTGTAATCATGATCGGTTTGATTCCAGCCTTGATGCATTCTGCGACTGCATCTTTAGACTCCACTCTCGGCGGATCCATCATGGAAATCAGTCCCAGGAATGTCAGGTTATTTTCATCATTTAATGTAAGCCCTTGCTCCTGTTCCATCGTCTTAAATGCAAATGCAAGAACTCGCAGTCCGTTTTCTGAAAAATGTTTATTCTGCACTTCAATTCTGACGCGGTCTTCTTCTGTAATCTTTCTTAGAGTATCTCCATCCTGAATGTGACTCATGCGATCAAGCAGCACATCGACCGCACCTTTTACGACCATAACGTACCGTCCGTCTATAAAATGTTCCGTGGACATAAGTTTTTCTGTCACTGTCGAACGGTACCTCGGAAAGCCTTGGGTGTTCATCACGTACTTGTGCATAATCTTCTCCCAAAAGGCTGCCAAGATTAATAAGAGCTGTCTCCGTCGGATCCCCAATCTCCTGACCATCGTGATTTGTAGAATCGTTGCAAAGCATACTGAACATCAGTAACTCTCGCTGTGCCGGATCCTTCAGATCAATCTCTTCGGAACAGACACTCTCTCCATTTACATAATAATTTTCCACAGTCATTTTATTCTGCGTCAAAGTTCCCGTCTTATCAGAGCAGATGATTGACACACTGCCAAGTCCTTCAACCGCCTGAAGCTTACGGATGATTGCATGCTCCTTCGCCATCTTCTGTGTACCAAAGGAAAGCACGATGGTCACGATAGAACTAAGCGCCTCTGGGATAGCTGCCACCGCCAGCGCTACCGCAAATAGAAATGCATTTACAATCGATTCTCCGCGAATCACGCTGATGGCAAATAAAATTCCGCAAAATACAAGGATTGTAATAGACAACTTCTTACCAAAATCATCCAGATTCTTTTGAAGCGGTGTCTGCTTCTCTGATGCATTTTTCAGAAGTCGGGCAATCTTACCGACCTCCGTACTCATTCCGACTTCCGTTACTTCAAAAGATGCTCGCCCATAAGTCACGAAGCTTCCGGAAAATACACGATTTGTCTGATCTCCGAGTGCTGCGCCCTCCGGCACTTCATCTAAAGACTTCTCCACTGGAAGACTCTCACCTGTCAGTGCACTTTCGTCCACTTTAAGGCTTGCAACTGTAAGTAACTTTCCATCTGCCGGAATTAAATCTCCTGCCTCCACAATCACTTCATCACCGACGGTCACTTCTTTCGCCGGCACCTGCATCAACTGCCCGTCACGCACAACTTTCGCATCCGGTGCCGACAGCTGCTTCAAACTATTCAGCGACTGCTCTGCCTTCACCGTCTGCACCGTTCCAAGAATCGCATTCATCGTAATAACTACAAAAATTACAATCGCACTCTCCACATCTCCAAGAAATCCTGAGATCACCGCGGAGATGATCAGAATAATTACAAGAAAATCCTTGAACTGTTCTAAAAATATTTGAAAGACGCTTTTTTTCTTTCCCTCTTCCAGTTCATTCGGTCCGTATTTCTTTAGATTTTCCTTCGCCTGCTCATTTGTCAACATAATTTGTACCTCCTTTTTCCTATTATGGCTCATCTGGTGTACAAAAATAGAGACCTTTATTGCACACCAAAAATATGCAATAAAAGTCTCACCATTTCATTACGATACGGATGATCACTCATCGTACTGACGACATCGCAAACGCCTGATTTTCTACTTTGCAAGACTTACAGGCGCCAGTTACTCCCTTTTATTAAAGTTAATATAGTCGATTCTTTCGAATCTGTCAACGGGTTTTTTACCTTTCCATCAAATAATCTATTATATTCTGATGTATGATTCCTTCTCTTGAAAAATCAAATCTGTCCATGGAAAGTACATATTTCGGATAATGATCTTGAATATCCTTATATGCCCCAAATTCTCTTTCTATGACATCTTCCGTTGCTAGCAAATATGCGACCTGGTAATACTCTTTCCGTCTTTCACTGCTACAAAATCAATCTCACCCTTTGTCGTTTTTCCCACATATACTTCATATCCCCGAACTAAAAACTCATTATATACAACATTTTCTATAAGACCACCTATTTCTGTCTTGAATCTGTATTTTTGATTTTTCCAAACCCTACATCTGTCAGATAATATTTATCAAACCTGGTCAATACCCTTTTTCCTCGGATAGCATAGCGCATTGCTTTATTCATGACCGTCGCTGCAACTATCTTTTCCATATAATTATTATAGTATCCGGTGCTACTTTTCGATTTACACTTTCAAAATACTTGGCAATCGATGTTGGAGAAAATGTCTGCGAAGAGTTCAATACAATGTATTCCAACAGTCTGTTCAGTGCATCTACATCCCTCACCTGACCTCGCCAGAAAATATCCTTCAACACAATAGAATCATACAAATCTGTCATAAACACTTTAGTTTCTTCTTCGGTTTTAAAATAAAAGCGCTGTGGCATTACGCCCCATGTAATATAGCCCATAAATTCTTTTTCAGACGCTTCTTCTTTCTTTACTCCCAACATCTCAAACATTTCCTGAAAACGAAACGGCATCACCCGAAAATTCACGTATCTTCCGGATAACAATGTTGCTAATTCTCCCGACAACAGCCAGCTATTGGAACCCGTGATAAAAATACTTACATTTTTTGTTGCGTGAAAAGAATTTATAGCCCGTTCAAATTCTTCAACCATCTGAATCTCATCTAAGAAAATGTAATACTTTTCTTCATCAACGATAAGTTTCTCCACATACCCATACAAATCCATCGCATTCTTTATAAATGCGTATTTCATATCTTCCAGGTTCATATATATAATATGATCATCGGTAACACCTTGATCCTCTTTCATTTCATCCATAATCTGCTTAAGCAAAATAGATTTCCCACAACGTCTTATACCCGTTACTAAAAGTACTTTATTAGAATTTTCAAGCCATTCTCTAATAGAAATCGAACTTTTTCTATGCATAAAGCAACACCTCCATCTATACAATACACCAATTGTCCTGTTTTTTTAAATTTTAAGTACAACAAATTGCCCGTTTTGTAATTTTTGCTATAATTTGTCAAAAATTATCAAATTTTCTTTATTAATTGATCTTTTATTTTTGGTACAAAATAAAAAGCTTTGGACAATATCCAAAACTCTATCTAATACTTTTTGAATCATTCGATTCATTGTATATACAATGATAATACCTACAGGTATCATCACACATGATTTTAAAATTCTTACAAATTGTGATGCAAAGAATGGTATTCCATACATTGTTTGTAACCAATATGGTGTTAAAAACATCGTTACTGTTAGTTCAATAGCCACAACTGATAGAATACTTAAATGAAATAAGCATAAATCTTTTTCTTTGAGTTTAATTTTATAATATCTTATAAAAATAAAGAGAATAGTAAGCATTGCTGCAATGATGACAAAGATTGTAAATTTAATTGGTAATGTTACTTGATATGAAGATCCTGAAATATTAACTTCATTGATTTTAAAAACATAAAGACATCCTAGTAACGAAATAATGACCATTACTATTTTTACAATTCTTTCTAATAATCTTTCATTTTTTCATTTAAATAAATCTTAATAGACATGGTATTTCAGTTTGTAAAACCGCATTAAAGTAAATCCTAAAAATGGAAATCCTCCAGCATTTGCTAGAACAAGACCTAGAAAATCTGTGGCGATAGAAACTATAAAACAATACCCTGGTTGTAATGTTAAACCAGCAACGATTAAAGGTAATACCTCTAATGTAAATTTTTAAACTTGGAAAGCCAAGAAAAGGTACCATCACAGCTAACCTTTTTAAAATAATAGCTAGAATGACAAATAAAGCCCCCAATGTCATTTGTCGCACATCGCTTTTCATTGGATATTTATAAAAAACAAATATCCCAATCGAAACAATAACAACCCCTAAAATAATTTGAATCATCGTTTGATTGCTACTTAAAAAAACCAATTGTTCCTGCTTCGTCCTCTTATAAGTCCACAGGCGTTAATTCCGGTAAGAAACCGTACATATGTTTTTTCCCACTTCGTCCTCTTTCTAGTCCATGGGCGTTAATTCCGATATAAAACCGTACATATGCTTTCCCGCTTCGTCCTCTTGCTAGTCCACGGGCGTTAATTCCGATATAAAACCGTACACAATTGCTACTAAAAGTAGACTCCTCCTTCTTTATTATTTGCTATGAATCTTTTGTAATAAGTATTTCCTTACTTCAGAAATAAAATACAATGATCCCGTAATCAAAAATGTTCCTTCTTGTAAATAAATATCGTCTAAAGCTTTTCTAAAGTCCGGTTCAATTTTTACCGGATAGTCCCCTGCTAATAATTTTGCACTTTGACTACGTGGATGTTTAAATTCACAGACGGTTATATCATACGTCAAATCTAATAATCTTTCAATCATATAGTCCGTATCTTTATCTCTTAATGCTGAAAAGATGATTTTTAAATTATGTAATTTACGTGCAGAACGATAGAGTTCATCAACACCTTCTCGATTATGGGCCCCATCTAAAATAATCAGTGGTTTTTCACTTATGATTTCAAAACGTCCTGCCCACTTAGCTTCAAATAAACCTTCAACAATTGAAGATTCATCTAATTCAATAAAATGATGTTCCTTTAAATATAATAAGGTTGCTAGTGCTAAAGCACTATTTTCAATTTGATAAAGAGCTGGCGTATTTAAAACAATATTATAATCCTTATATGTATATTTCACATTTTCACCATCTTGTAAATCATGTATACGATCTAAACGTATCAAATGACTATGATGCTTTTCACAAGTATCTCTAAAAATATCAACACATTCTTGTTTATGTTCTCCTGTAATAAAATCAACATGCTCTTTAATAATTCCCGCTTTCGCTCTAGCAAT
>ENA-OPYX01000171-OPYX01000171.1-human-gut-metagenome-genome-assembly--contig:-NODE-171-length-37658-cov-6.172018_pt1 | contig 37658 bp, 34 predicted proteins | sample MGYA00242639_ERZ504486 | MGnify/ENA primary metagenome ERZ504486 (study PRJEB26092, sample SAMD00036296) | human gut metagenome | host: Homo sapiens | study: EMG produced TPA metagenomics assembly of... | reverse complement strand
GATGAGTACATACGCTGGTACAACCACGAGCGCATCAAACAGTCGCTTGGTTGGATGAGCCCGGTACAATACCGTCAAAGCCAAGGAATGGCTGCGTGATTATCTCCAAGAAAATGTCCGCAGCCCCCTAGGGCCCGAAGTTTTGCGCACTTTGGTCTTCACCCCCCTTATCATTGTACGCATCACAGTAATAGGGGGCTGCATGGCCTATCTTAAAAGACGCCCGCAGCCCCTGCACCCAAAATGGTAGTCCTATCGATATGAATCCATTCCGATTATCGGCATTAGAACATCGGAACATATTCGCGGCGGAAATCAGAGCTTTTTAAGGATTCGGCCTAGTTTGTTAATGGCTCGTTTGACGAGGTTCATCATACGCTTCTTGAAAGGGATACTAACGCGCCAGTACTTACGTTCGATGGGGTTTCATGTGTTTGTTGAACACGGTGAAATCCCCGGCTTTGACGGCCTCACGGAATGCTACAAAGCTCTCATTTTTCAAAATGGTGCGCATTGCGTAAACCCGTTGACGCCGTTCAGGAATTCCATCAAGGGACGGCTTAATACGTTTGGTAGGCGTCCATTCGCCACGCTGTTGATGGATGTACAGACGCTCAGCTAGACCTTGGCGACGATGGCGGAATCCGCTGGACTGTGATTGATAGACTTCCGTGGCATCCGAGCTACGATGTTGGAATGGTATTAAAAAGAATGCGGATGGCACAGGAAAAGACACAGGAAGAAGTATGCATAGATGAAAAAGGTTTTTCGTTTTTAAATGTACGTCAGCTATCTCGTATAGAAAAAGGGGAAAATCGACCATCTACAGAGAATTTTCAATTCCTGACCCGTAAGATGGGACGAGAACTTGATTGGATTATGCCGATGCTTGAAACGGATTCGATAGAAGTTTTATCGATGAGACAAGATATTATTTACGCTATTGGTATGCGTCAATGGAAAAAAGCTAAAAATATATTGGAACAATTAAAGACTAAAATAAGGGCAGAAGATTATAAAGAACCACAAATACAGCAGGAGATTCAGTTTATAGAGGCTATGTATGAATTGGAAGCTAACAAGATTACTGTGAGTGAAGCTGAAAAAAAATATTACGAAGCATTATCCTATACTTTTGAACTTTCATGGCTTTCGCTTGAAGAGCTTCCATTTATTAGAAGTGAAGAGGGGATTATTATTAGTAATATAGCAGATATTTAATCATGATATGGGAAAATCTGAAAAAAATCGGAAGAACTTTTTGAAAAATTGAGTTCGGTTTATCAAAAAAAAACAAATGCTTTTGAAGACAAATTCTTCTGCTAGTGCTATTATTTGGGACAATATTCACGCTTGTTAGGAAATATAATGAATTACAAAAAGGCACTTTATATTGATAGCGTGAATCTTCAATATGAATTAAATGATTTTAATTTAATTCACATTGAAAATTTGTTATATAACCAAGCGTGGGCTTATTATGAAATTGACAGAGAACAAAATAATCAAAAATCCAGAGAAAGTTTTGGACTGCGCAGCGTATTGCAGAATTTAATAGAAAAGAAGAGCTAATAAATTTACTGAAAATGCGAGAAAAATAAATATCTGAAAGGCGATTAATGTTTGTTGGGAGCTATATCAGATAATGGCTTCAATGGTACATTTTCATCGGAACCTGACTCAATCTTAGTTTCGGATTCAGTGCTTGTTTCTTCGATGGTGTAGTTTTTTTCCTTTGAAGAAGCTGTGTCCGCGTAACTAATAGATAAAGTAATAATTGATGCGGAAGTAAGACAAATTAGTGGGATAAATAATTTTTTTTTGCATGGTTAAGTACCTCCTGAAGTTAAATTGTTTGTGATGAAAGTGATTTTATAATATAAAACAAAAAATGTAAATCAGACAAATCACTTCCATTTTTTTGGGAAGTGATTTGTCTGTTTACGAAAAGGACTTTTTTATGATATAAAAAGCAGAAAAAACGGAGATAAAGCTATGGAAGGTAAAAATGAGATAATATGTGAACGAATTAGCGTAATCGTTCCGATATATAATACTGAGAAGTATCTTGCAAGATGTATTGAAAGTATTTTATGTCAGACCTATACCAATTTGGAGATCATTCTTGTGGATGATGGATCAACTGATAAATCTGGCGATATTTGTGATTTTTACGCTCGAAAAGACAATAGAGTAAAGGTGGTACATAAAAAAATGGTGGAGCTGCTGCAGCAAGAAATTTTGCTTTAAATATGGTGACAGGGCAATATATTGGATTTGTAGATAGTGATGATACAGTAGAAAAGGATTTTTTGAGTTATTATATGATTTGATATGTCAATATGATGCTGATATATCCATGGTAGCATATAGCGAAATAGAAATGGGTGAAAAAATTGCCAAACCAAAAGATAAATCCTTAATTGTAATGAATCAGAAGCAAGCAGTTAAAGAATTACTGTTTGATAGGAAAATTCAAAACTATGTGTGGAATAAATTATATAAAAGAAAATTATTTCAGGGTGTATATTTTCCAATTGGAGTAATATACGAGGATATTAGTGTAATGTATGATTTGATTAGAAAAACAGAAAAATTAGTGTACTTGCCTGAAAGTAAATATAATTATTATATTCGTAAAGATAGTATTGTTAATACAAATTCTCATCAAAAAAGAGTAGATGAGCTGGATTCAGTAATCAAGCGATATAAAGATGCGAAACGCGATTTTCCAGAGCTAGAACAGGAAAATGCGTATGCACTGGTGATGTGGATGATACGTGTATATACTTACACAGTGAAGGAAAATGATCCGAATGATACATTTATAAAAGAGCAGTATGAACTTTTTCAGTCAGAGTCGCAGAAGTATCTTTGCTATATCCTCACGAATTTAAAACCATTCAAGCGCATGATTTTACTTGCAATGCTGTGGGACTTAGAAAAGGGAAAGGAAGTCGTAAGGATGGATGGTGAGTTACATGAGTAAAGAGAAAATTGAAATGAAAACGAATGGCGCATACACATTCACTTCTAATGCTGCATGGCACTGGAAGGAGCAGTTTAGGCGTGAGCCGCGCATGGCGGCAGCGGTGATTGCCCTCTCTATAATTGCCGTGGGGCTTCCACTTTTAAATGCGAGACTTCCCAAGCAGGTGCTTTGTGGGTTGGAGGAGCATATTGAATTAAAGCAGCTTGTGCTGCAGGTAGGTACATTGATTCTTATTTTGGCAGCGGGAAACATGATAAAAAGCGCACTTGATGCCTACATAAAACGTATGCAGGGACCATTTGAGGATGATTTTAATCTGCGTATGCTAAAGAAAAGACTGTACGTAGATTATGATGTGTTAGAAAGCAAAAAATTTAATGATGATGCACATGCAGTATTTGACTCGCTGTATCGAAATAATTCCGTCCTGCGTGATGGCTCCATGATCTGGCAGCGTTTTTTGACTGCTACAGCAGGACTTGTTTTATACAGTGCGATTTTAATAAGACAAAGCATTGTAGCTGTACTTCTTGTATGGGTACCTGCACTATTGATTTTAGGTTTAAAGGAGCGTGCGGCAGCGTTTGACAGACAACTTCGCCCCAAAGCAGATAAGGCAAGCCGAAAGATGAAATATGTGGAGGAGTGCGCCTGTGATTTAGCCGGAGGCAAGGACATTCGCATGTATGATCTGACTGGGTGGCTGACTGCCATTTTCCATAGAGAACAGGCAACAGCTGACGGCTACGTGAAGCATTGGGAGAACGGCTATTTTGCAGTTAATATTTGCGATGCAGCTTTTTGCTTTATACGTGATTTTGGAATCTACCTTTATTTTATTTGGAAAATCATAAATGGCAATATGGCAGTTTCAGATTTTGTCTGGTATACAGCGATTGCGGCAAGCTGTCAAGAGGCATGCAGCGCACTTCTTGACAGCAGAGAAAAACTGGGACGGCTAAGCTTTGACTATTCACGTCTTCGCCAGTTTCTGTGCTCATGGGAAAAATCATCTTTTCGTGGAACTATTTCTAAAAAAGACAACAGTATCAATGAAAAATCAGAAACAAAAGACAAGGCAGCGCATAAATTAGCAGGCGATGCAGTTGAAATTCGTCTGGAGCATGTAGGCTTTACCTATCCGGGCAGCACAAAACCTACCATAAAGGATATCAATGTCACGCTGCGCCAAGGTGAACGAATCGCACTTGTCGGTCTGAATGGTGCTGGTAAATCAACGCTTGTAAAACTTCTTTGTGGACTGTATCGTCCAACGCAGGGTACGATTTTTATCAATGGAAGACCACAGGAAGAATATAGTAAAGAGGAATATTTTTCATTGCTTGCAGTTGTTTTTCAGGATGTAAAGCTTCTACCTATGACTATTGCACAGAATGTGGCATCCGATGTTGGAACACACATTGACCGTGAGCGGGTGCGTGAATGTTTAACGCTTTCCGGACTATGGCAAAAAGTTAGCAGCTTGCCTAAAAAAGAAGATACACCGCTTGGTGCTAGTATTCTTGATGATGGAATCGCACTTTCCGGAGGAGAAAACCAGAAACTTTGGATGGCGCGTGCGCTATATAAAAATGCACCGATGCTTCTTTTAGATGAGCCGACAGCAGCACTAGACCCATTAGCCGAGCAGCAGATTTATCAGAAATATATGGAGATGGTGGAAGGACGAACATCAGTATTTATTTCACATCGACTGGCAAGCACGCGTTTTTGTGATCGTATTTTGCTGTTAGAGAATGGAACGATCATTGAGCAGGGAACACATGATGAGCTGATTTGCTTAAATGGCCGATATGCGCAGTTGTTTGAGATACAGGGAAAATATTATCGGGTAAACAAAGATGGTGTAGAGGAGGTGTGCGCATGAAGATGAAAAAGTCACAGTTTCGCGAGGATGCGGCAACGTATATTCAAATGATTCACCTTCTAAATGAGTACAATCCGGGATGGAAGATCATTCTGATTGGTGTCTTGTTGGAAGGCATTTTCCCGTTTATTGCAATTTTTCTCTCATCAATGCTACTAGATGCACTCTATTCTGGACGTTCTATGCAGGAAATGGCACTGCTTGTTCTTGCAGGAACAGGCGCGAGTTTTGTCACAGCAATTCTTCGTCATCTTGTCACAAAAAAGAAAAATATTATGTGGTGGGGCATGCAGCATCGAATGACAGAACCCATCATGACAAAAACAATGCAGATGGATTATGAGCAGATCGGGGATGAGCGCGTGCGTACTCTTCGGGCACGCCAGGATGAGTACCGAAAGCGCGAGAAGGATGTGTTTGAGCGTTTTCTAACACAGCTTGAAATTCTATTGACGGCGGCAGTTCGTATGGTGGCAGCAATTATCACAATCGGTCCATTTTTTGCAAAACAGTTTTCAAAGACAGCTGGGACACAGGAAACGCTGTTTCGAATTATAGCAATAGTTGCATTGTTTGCTGTGTTGTATCTGAATCGTCGCTCTGTATTAGAGCAAGGCAAACGCCGTTTGGCAATCCACAAGGAGCATGAGGATGAGAATCGTTTAAACAGCTATATGATGAATGAAGTTGTACTGTCCCAAAAGGCAGGAAAGGACATTCGGATTTTTCATCAGGAGCCGATGATGGAACATTACGGTGATCAGATGAATGCAAACTGGAGACGAATGACGCTTCAATATGCCAAGAATGATGTGTGTCATTTTGGCTTACAGGGAATGCTTTCCTCGTGTGTAGGCGGAATCATCTATCTGTATGTGGCATTCTGTGCATACGGTGGGATGATTACAATCGGAAATGTCGTGCGTTATGCAGGTGCTGTGCAGCAGTTCATTCAGGGAATGACTGATTTGTTTGCAGGATGGAGCAGATTGCATCATGACAGAATGCAGATGGATGAGTATCTTGAGTATATGGGTCTGCAAAATAAGATGAAAAAGGCATCTCGTCCTGTTAGTTTGGCGGATATGGAAAATCCAGAAGTTGAGTTTGTAGATGTATCTTTTCGCTATCCAGGGACAGAACAGTATGTGTTGCGCGACGTCAATGTAAAGATAAGTGCCAGAGAAAGCACGGCATTTGTAGGGCTGAATGGCTCAGGAAAAACTACATTTATTAAGCTTTTGTGCAGGCTTTATGACCCAACCAAAGGATATATTCTCTTAAATGGAGTGGATATCAGGGAGTATGAAGAGGCGCAGTATCGCAAGCTGTTTGCAGTTGTCTTTCAGGATTTTAAAATTTTTTCATTCAGATTTGGGGAGAACATTGCGGCAGGGGAAAAGGTAGATGAGGAACGAGCAATGGATGCCATTCGCCGTGTGGATCTGATGCGCTTATATAATAAGATGCCAGACGGTTTAAATACTATTTTGAATAGAGATTTTTCTGAAACTGGCATGGAAATCTCGGGTGGCGAGGCACAGAAAACAGCAATGTCACGCGCTATTTATAAGGATGCGCCATTTGTTATTCTTGATGAGCCGACAGCGGCACTAGACCCGATTGCCGAGAGCGAGATTTACAGCGATTTTCATCGGATTGTGCAGGATAAAACAGCTCTATTTATATCGCACCGTTTGTCTGCGTGCCGATTCTCAAAGGATATCATCGTATTTTGCGATGGCAGGATTGTGCAGCAGGGAAACCACGAGATGCTGATCGGTAAAGACGGACTGTATCGCCAGATGTGGAATGCGCAGGCACAGTACTATAAATAAGAAAAACAACCGGAGAAACCACCGGGACAGGAACGGCGGCTCACAATCTGTCCCGGGTGATAAATCATTTTCCTAAATTTCCCTCCTTGAAGTGCTTTCTGCATAGAGCAATATATTTATCATTGGCGCCTAGTACCACCTGGGCGCCTTCTTTTATAATACCGTGATCATCGTAGCGGGCATTGCAGGTCGCCTTTTTGCCACACCAGCAGATCGTTTTGATTTCCTTGATTTCATCGGCGATCTCCATTAGACGGCGGCTGCCTGGGAAAAATTTATTCTGAAAATCAGCTCTTAGTCCATAGCATAAGACAGGAATCTGCCAGGTATCTACGATATCAGAAAATAAATCAATTTGCTCAGGAGAAGCAAACTGTGCTTCATCAACGATAATCGCATTGTAATTTAATACACAGTCTGGATTTTTCGTAAACTCATCCAGAAATTCGTCAATCAGGCGGCATGTGTTTGAGAGACCGATTCTTGAAGAAACGGTGTGAATGCCATCTCTAGTGTCAGTAGCCGGTTTTAAAATCAGAGCGTGCTGCCCCCGTTCTTGTAATTCATATGCAAACCATAAGTGCATTAGCGGTTTTAGAGGTAGCCCATTGCTCCATAGTTAAATACAAGCTTAGCCATGTCTTTAATTCCCTTCATAATATGCTGCTCCTAACTATACTCTGTTTTGCACGTATGGTCAAGGGGAGAAGGACTTTTCCCAAACCTACCGAAAATATCACTTGTAACTTCTGCCCAAATTCGATATACTTTACACATAAGAAACAGCATCTGCAAGTGCTGTTTGTATCGCATAAGGAGGAACTACCATGGAACTTTTATTACTTGAGCCGGTGTTTAAGCAGATGATTTGGGGCGGAAGCCGTTTAAAGGATGATTTTGGTTATGACATTCCGGGAGATAATACAGGAGAGTGCTGGGCAATCAGTGCTCATCCGCACGGAGACTGTACACTTAAGAATACCGAGTATAAGGGAAAGACATTAAGCTGGCTGTGGGAAAATCACAGAGAATTATTTGGCAATGTACAGGGAGACCGTTTCCCACTTTTGATTAAGATTATTGACGCAAAGGCAGATCTTAGCATTCAGGTTCATCCAGATGACGCATACGCAGCAGAGCATGAGAATGGCTCTCTTGGCAAGATGGAGTGCTGGTACATTCTTGATGCAAAGGAAGGCGGCACTATCGTGATCGGTCACAATGCAAAGAATCACGAGGAAGTAGAAGAGATGATCCGCGGCAAGCGCTGGAAAGAATTTATCCGCGAGATTCCTGTAAAGAAGGGCGATTTCTTCCAGATCAATCCTGGCTGTGTTCATGCAATCAAAGGCGGCACCTTGATTTTAGAGACTCAGCAGAATAGTGATATTACATATCGTGTATATGACTATGATCGTCTGCAGGATGGAAAGCCGAGAGCACTTCATGTACAGCAGAGTATTGACGTTATTAAGGCACCATTTGAACCGGCAGTGGCAGAGCATGAAAAGCTTGACGTTGAAGGTGCAGAGGCCGAGAAGCTTGTAAGCTGCCCGTGCTATACTGTATGCAAGGCAACTGTAAATGGAACAGCAGAGTTTGATTGGAATCAGCCATTTGTAGATATCAGTGTTCTGGATGGAGAGGGAAGTTTTGACGGCACTCCAGTAAAGAAGGGCACTCACCTTATCGTTCCGGCAGGATATGGAAAGATGAAGGCAGAGGGTAAAAATTTGATGATGGTTTATTCTTACATCACAGAAAAGTAAGAAGTAATCAGTCAAAATCAAAATAAAACAGGAAAGATCCCTTGAAAAAAGAAAATAAAAAAGAAAATAGAAGACAAGGAAATAGAGGATAATAGAGATAGAGAATTGGCGCATTAGAGGCGGCGGCACAAAGATGGTGCTTGCTGTCTGCAATGAAAATGGAGAAGTATTGGATCGTGTATCCATTCCTACAGAGACACCAGAAATTACAATGCCTAAGATGATTGCATATTTCAAGGAGCAGCAGGTTGAATGCACTTGGAATCGGATTTTTTGGCCCGGTTATCTTAAATGAGCAGTCTCCAAAGTATGGCTGTGTCGGCAATACACCAAAGCTTGCATGGAAGTGGTATCCGGTACTTGATGAGTTTAAGAAGGCACTGAATATCCCAGTTGGCTTTGATACAGATGTAAATGCAGCAGCGCTTGGTGAGGCAACATGGGGCATCACAAAGGGCTTAAAGAACAGCATCTATATCACAGTTGGAACAGGAATTGGAGCAGGAGTTATTGTAGATGGAAAGATGCTTCACGGTATGCAGCATCCGGAAGGCGGTCATATTTTAGTAGCACCTCATCCAAATGATACATATAAGGGTAAATGCCCATATCATGGAAGATGCTTAGAGGGTATGGCGAGCGGTCCGGCAATCGAAGAGCGCTGGGGCAAGAAGGCATATGAGCTGTCTGACAAGAAGGAAGTTTGGGAGTTAGAGGCTTACTATGTGGCACAGGGTCTTGTAGACATGATCATGCTTCTGTCACCAGAGCGTATTGTACTCGGCGGCGGTGTTATGCATCAGACTCATGTGGTGGATCTGATTCGTAAGGAAACACTTCGCATGGTCAACAAGTACATTGACACAGAGGAGCTTTCCGATATCGAAAACTACATTGTGCTTCCAAGCCTGAATGACAATCAGGGAATCCTTGGATGTGCAAAGCTGGGAATGGATGCACTGGCAGCAGCAAAATAAATCTGATTAATACAGACAAAATGAAAGGCTCAGCACCGCGTTTAGCGGTGGCTGAGCCATTTGTATATGGAAAAAAGAATCGCACTTACAATGATAATAAGTGAAAGCAGACAAAGATAATAGACAGCATTTGGCTGAGACAGCGTCATGGTAAGTGACAAAACATTATCTGTTGTCTTGGCAGAGTAAACATTATCTAAGACATTGTTTTCTGTTGTAAGACTGCTTTCAAGAGAATCAGATATTATGGAAGTACCGTTTGGAAGCTGCACCATCACAGTAATTAATGTTGCATCTGGATTCACAAGAAAATTGGAAAAGTCCATGTTTTCTGTGAATTGATATGTATGCTTTGATTGAAACAGCGCCATAGTCTGAGAGCAGTAGTCAATGGTTTCTTTTCCGCCAAAGAAAGCTTCAAATCCCTTTGCGAGATAGGACGGTGTACCAGTCTGCGTAAAAAATAAAGTCAGGTGATTTTCATCATCAGTTTTGGCAGTAACGGTCCCAAAATTTTGAGTATAGCGCGCGGCGGTATCTGTGATAAGCTGTTGGTGAAGCTTAGGTACCTCGCCGAGTGACAGAGTAATTGTGCGCGTAAGAAGCTGAATAGATTTTACTTGCGTGGAGACTGTGATCTGCTGCGGCTGATACTGGAAGATGGCATCATAGTTGTAGGTGCATCCACCTTCAACAAGATCATCAAACAGACAGACATAGCCATCATAACCATCGCGTGCAAGCGGAAGCTTTTGAAGCGTATGATCATTGTCATATACAGCAAGCGCTGCATTTGTATCGGTGCTGTAGAAATAGCGTGCCCTTGCTGTTCCTGAATCGGGAACAAAGAAGGAAAACTGAAAAGGCTCTTCATAAGAGTGCACAATTTTCATAGAATTTTCAGCAATGATCGATTCAGACGCAAGTGATTTGCTTGATGACTGAAATAGCTGGCTTGTCTTTACACACAATTCTTTAAAGCTTTCAGCGCTGAATGTCAGCTGCCATGTGGTATCATTATTCCAGACAGCTTCAATTCCATCTGGGACGATAGCGTCCAGATAGCTTTTTACATTAGAAGCATTGTCGCGCAGTTCATCAGGAAAGATGATATAAATAGTACGGTTCCATTTGTCAAGAGAAAGTGATGTTAAAATATCAATTCGCTTGGCATCAAGAATTGTTTCTGCGTTGCAGACGAGTGCATTATTCTGACTTTTATAGCTTCGTCCGTTATAGATAAGTTCATTTTCCTGCTGAGACAGGTAGGCCAAAAGCTTCGAGTCACTAAGTCCTGTGCGCTCCTTAAGAGCATCAGTAAACCAGGCAAAAACAGCCATCACATCATCTGGCTCAGATAAGGTAAAGCCAGTTTTCACACCGACTTGCGGTCGTGAAATAGAAGAAAATTGTTGAATGCCTGTAAGCGCATCAATTTTTTCCTGATATTCATCTAGCGAATCAAACGAAAGAACAAAAGTCAGCTCATAGGCAGAAGCAGTGTCCACATAATTCCATTCAAGTCCCTTAGGGCAGTTAGCCGTGATAAAGCTTTGAAAAGAAAAATTGCTGTTGTGGAAAAGCTTTTGCAGTGTTTTTTTATTGGCTGTAACAGACATAGTGCGCGCACCTGATTCGTCAGCCTGAATATCTAATACAGAAGAGAATGTAATTGGAGGACACTTTGCGCAGCCGCCTATTACACAAGCAGTGATGAAAATAAAAAAGCAAAATAGAAAAGCGTGAAGAAATTGTTTTATCCTGTCAGGATGAAAAATTCGTGTTTTCATAATCAAAACTGACCAAAATGGTTCTTCAGTGCTTCAAAACTCTCCTTACTGATTACATGCTCCATTTTGCATGCATCTTCAGCAGCAATGTTGCTGTCAACGCCAAGGCTAATAAGCCAATTTGTCAGCCACTGATGTCGCTCATAAATCATTTCAGCGATCTCGCGACCACTGTCAGTAAGATAAATATAACCAGCCTGAGTTACGGTAATTTTTCCGCCTTCGCGTAAATTTTTCATTGCGATGCTGACACTTGATTTTTTAAAATCCAATTCATTTGCGATATCGACAGAGCGCACAACTGGCAGCTTTTTGCTGAGCATCAGGATTGTTTCGAGATAGTTTTCGGCAGATTCATGTATTTGCATAAGCAAACCTCCTGTGTAAAATATATCTAAGTCAATTACTTATAAGAATACCATATCCGTGAAAAAAGTTCAACATAACTTCAACGATTCATTTTGCAAAAAAAAGTCATTGACAAAATAAAATCAGGTATTATAATAATTCTGTATCGAACAATTCGGAATCGAACAGTTCAAGATCGAACAATTTAAGACTATCATCGAGAACTTAGTTCGATTAAAAATTAACAGAAAGAGAGGGCTGCATGGAAAAAGAAAAATCGATATGCTTTAGCCTAAAGAGGGTAAATCATATCGTGGAGAGAGGCATTCACACAAGCCTCGCGGCAGCAGGTTTTGATGAAATCACAAACATGCATGGGTGGATTCTGGGCTTTTTGTATCACGCGCAGCGACCGGTCTATCAAAAGGATATCGAATCAAATTTTGGAATTGCCCGTTCAACGGTGACAAATATCCTGCAGCTGATGGAGAAAAAGGGGTATCTGACAAGGACTACCGATGAGCATGATGCAAGGCTTAAGCGGTTAGAACTGACAGAGTTAGGGAAAAAGGTTCATCTTGATACGATTGCAGTAATCGACTCAGCACATGATACGATGGAGGCTGGTATTACAGATGAAGAGAGAAGGATCTGCTTTGAGGTATTGGAAAAGATCTGTAAAAATGTAGAGAAAATAACAGGAGGAGAGTAGCCATGATAAAAACACTAGGTGCATATATAAAGGAATTTAAGCGTGCATCAATTGCAACACCGTGCTACATGATTCTGGAAGTTTTGATGGAGATGATGATTCCCTATCTGATGGCTTCCATTATCGATGATGGTGTCAACAAGGGCGATATGAAGCATATCTGTCTTGTCGGTGCAGGCATGCTTGTGATTGCAGCAATCGGTTTGTTTGCCGGAATCATGGGCGGTGTGTACGGTGCGAAGGCATCGGCCGGATTTGCCCGCAATCTTCGAAAAGGAATGTATGACAACATTCAGACTTTTTCCTTTTCTAACATTGATAAGTTTTCAACTGCCAGCCTTGTAACAAGACTGACTACTGATGTAACCAATATTCAGAATGCATATCAGATGGTACTTCGTATGTGTATGAGAGCACCGGCCAGTCTGATTTGTGCGCTAGCAATGGCATTTATTACAAATGCAAGAGTTTCAACAATTTTCTTAGGCGCTATCGTTGTTCTTGGTATTGCTTTGTTTTTTATTGTCAACAGAGCAAGAAAATATTTTACTGCAGCATTTCCAAAGTACGATGAGTTAAATGCGAGTGTTCAGGAGAATGTTTCTGCTATTCGTGTTGTAAAGGCTTACGTGCGTGAAGATTATGAAAAGAACAAGTTTGTAAAGGCAAGCGAAAACATTTATAAGATCTTTGTTAAGGCAGAGGGTGTTGTTGCATTGAACTCTCCAGTCATGATGTTTGCCGTATATGGCTGTATCCTTGCAATCAGCTGGATTGGTGCGAAGATGATCATCGGAACAGGAAGTGTTGCGCTGACAACAGGAAAGCTGATGAGCTTATTAAATTATTGTATGAGTATTTTGATGAGCCTAATGATGCTGTCTATGGTTTTCGTTATGCTTACAATGAGTATTGCAAGTGCAGAGCGTATCTGTGAAGTATTAAATGAGAAGCCAGATTTAAAGAACCCAGATCAGCCAGTTACAGATGTAAAGGATGGAAGCATTGAGTTTGATCATGTTACATTCCGATATAATGCAGGAAGCGAAAAGCCGATTTTGTCTGACATAAATTTGTCTATCCATTCAGGTGAGACAATTGGTCTGATCGGTGGAACGGGAAGTGCAAAGTCAAGTCTTGTTAATTTGATTAGCCGTCTGTATGATGTTCAGGAAGGTGCTGTAAAGGTTGGAGGATTAGATGTGCGAAAATATGATATGGAGGCACTTCGTAATCAAGTCAGCGTTGTTCTTCAGAAGAATGTCTTATTCTCTGGAACCATTTTAGAAAATCTTCGCTGGGGTGACAAAACAGCTTCTGATGAGGAATGTATCCGTGCTTGTAAGCTTGCCTGTGCAGATGAATTTATTGAGCGTTTCCCGGAGCGCTACAATACTTACATTGAGCAGGGCGGAAATAATGTATCAGGCGGACAAAAGCAGCGTCTTTGTATTGCAAGAGCACTTCTTAAAAAGCCAAAGATTTTAATTCTTGATGACTCCACAAGTGCAGTTGATACGGCAACTGATGCAAAGATACGTCAGGCATTTGCAACGGAAATTCCAGATACAACAAAGATCATCATCGCACAGCGTATCTCAAGTGTGCAGAATGCAGATCGTATCATCGTGATGGATGATGGTAAGATTAATGGAATTGGAACACATGAAGAGCTTCTTGCCCAAAATGAGATTTACCGCGAGGTATATGAATCTCAGACAGGCGGAAGCGGTGATTTTGATGAGAAAGGCGGTGATCAGTAATGCCAGGACCAAGACGTGATTTCGGACCAAAGCAGAAGGTCGAAAATCCAGTAAAGGTATTTAAACGCATCATGTCCTATGTGCTGAAGCGTTATCCAGTTCATTGTCTGTTTATACTTATCTGTATTGTTGTAAGTGTATATGCAAATGTACAGGGAACTATGTTTATGAAGACTTTGATTGACGGTTATATTACACCTCTTTTAGGTCAGGCTAACCCAGACTATTCAGAGCTTCTGCAGGCAATTATCAAGATGGGAATTTTGTATGTAATTGGTATTGCTGCTACTTTTGGCAATACTAAGATCATGGTGTATGTTACTCAGGGAACGATGAGAAATATCCGTAACGACATGTTTAAACATATGGAATCCCTTCCAATTAAATATTTTGATACACATAAGCATGGTGATATCATGTCAATGTATACAAACGATGTTGATACGCTTCGCCAGATGGTCAGCCAGAGTATTCCGCAGTTCATAAACAGCTTAATTAGTATTGTAAATGTGCTGATCTACATGATCATCTTAAGTGTGCCGCTTACATTTGTTTCCATTGTTATGGTTATGCTTGTTATATGGGCAAGTAAAACAGCTGCTTCTAAGAGCGGAAAGTTTTTCGTATCACAGCAAAAAAATATCGGTGCATTAAACGGCTTTATTGAGGAGATGATGGATGGTCAGAAGGTTGTCAAGGTATTCTGTCACGAAGAGGAGAGTATTGAGCGCTTTGACCAGTTAAATAATGATCTGTTTGGAAGTGCATATAATGCAAACCGTTATGCTAATATCTTAGGACCAATCAATGTTCAGCTTGGAAACTTAAGCTACGTTGTTGTTGCAATCGTTGGAGGTCTTGTTGCAATCAACGGAATTGGCGGCTTTACATTGGGAAGTCTGGCAAGCTTTTTAACTTTAAATAAGAGCTTCCAGCAGCCAATTAATCAGATCAGTAACCAGTTAAATAGTATCGTTATGGCACTTGCCGGCGGCGATCGAATATTCCGTTTGCTTGATGAAAAGCCGGAGGTGGATGATGGCTATGTTACTCTTACAGATGCTGTTGTAAATGCAGATGGCACAATCACTGAATCAAATAAGAGAACAGGAACATGGGCTTGGAAGCATTATCACAAGGCAGAAGGTACGACAGATTATAGACAGCTTAAAGGTGATGTTGTATTTGAGCATGTGGATTTTGGTTACAACGATGATAAGATGGTACTTCATGATGTAAGTTTATATGCGCAGCCGGGACAAAAGATTGCATTTGTAGGTTCAACAGGTGCAGGAAAGACAACAATCACCAATTTGATCAATCGTTTCTATGACATTCAAAACGGAAAGATCCGCTATGACGGTATAAATATCGGAAAGATCAAAAAGGATGATCTTCGTCATTCACTCGGAATTGTTCTTCAAGATACACATCTGTTTACTGGAACTGTTATGGAAAATATTCGTTACGGAAAACTTGATGCGACAGAAGAAGAGGTACATGCAGCAGCCAAGCTTGCTAATGCAGATGGCTTTATCCGCAGACTGCCGCAGGGCTACGACACAATGCTTACAGGAGATGGCGCTAACTTAAGTCAGGGTGAAAGACAGCTTCTTGCCATTGCCCGTGCAGCTGTTGCCGATCCTCCTGTACTAATTCTTGACGAGGCAACAAGCTCCATTGATACAAGAACTGAGAAAATTGTTCAGGATGGTATGGACAAGCTGATGCACGGAAGAACAACATTTGTTATCGCGCACCGTCTGTCTACCGTTAAGAACAGCGACTGTATCATGGTCTTAGAGCAGGGACGTATCATTGAGCGCGGAACTCATGATGACCTTATTGCACAAAAGGGCAAATATTATCAGCTATACACCGGAAATAAGATTAGCGAGTGAGTGCATAGTTTTAAACACAAAGAGTAAAAATGCAAAACTAAAGTAACGAGTTTTCTTGTGCGAATTTTTAATCAAACGAGCAAATCTTTATATTTTATCAGACCCTCGGCGGTATTCGCTGGGGGTCTTTTTGTATCGTTTTTTAAATGAACGGTTAAAATAAGAAAGATTCTCATAGCCGCAGGAGAGAGCAATATCTAAAATAGAGTCATTTGTCAGCAAGAGAAGACGCGCTGCCATTGAAAGACGGTACGAGGAAAGATATGAAGTAAAAGAGGTACCCATTGCAGATTTGAAAAAACGCATAAAATGAGAAGCAGAAAAACCAGAAACAGAAGAAATCTCATCAATGGAGATTGTACTCATGTAGTTTGTTTCGATATATTTTAGGACACTTTTGAGTCGTTCAATGTGAGGGTCGTTTTTGGGAGCAGGAATATCGGTGGAATTTGTGAATATGGTGTAGAAGAAGGTAAAAAGAGCCCCCTTAATTGCAAGGCGGTAGCCTTTTGGAAAACTGCTGCTGATACTGTCAATATGATTTAGGCATGATGAGAGAGCAGGGTAATGTTCATCATCACAGCAGACAAGATGCTCAAAGCCAATGGTACCAGCCAAGAAAGGCTCAAAAAATTCACTGCTTAGAGCATCCATGCTTCCAGTACAAAGAAGATCAAGTGAAAAAATAATATTTTCATATTCCATAGAATCTTCAGCCGGGCCGATTGCATGAAGCTGACCAGGACTGACAATAATAATATCACCTGCCTCTACATAAAGAGAGGTAAAATCTAATGTGACGCGTCCACGCCCCTTTTTAATATATATGATTTCCACCTCATCGTGCCAGTGAAGCGGCACCTTCTCAAAATCAAGCGGAATAGAACAAATATACGCATTGTAAGGAAAATCAGGTGTGCTGTGTGATTTTGTTTCATGATAATTTTCGTATTCAGGTATCTGCATTGTGGCTCTCTCCTTAAGATTGGATAGCGGGTTCCAAGCTCAACACCTCATCGTGCAAGCACGATCGGTGGTTGGAGCTTTTGACCCTTGTATCATCATGATAGGATAGTACCATAAAAGGGCGGTATAATGCAAGAAAAATGATAGAAAAAGCAGTAAACTGCATACATCAACTCACGAAAGGAGTTTTAAGAATAATGATGGTAAATGAAATTTGTGAAAAGAAATATAATAAGCCGTTATCTGGCTGCACCAATGAGGAGATTTATTACGCACTGCTTGATATGACAAAGGATCTGGCAGCAAAGAAGGAAAGCGAAGCTGGAAAGAAGAAGGTATATTACATTTCCGCAGAGTTTTTGATTGGAAAGTTGTTATCAAACAACCTTATCAATCTTGGTCTTTACAAGACTGTAAAAGAAGAGCTTGAAGCAGCAGGAAAGGATATTGGTGAGATCGAAGAGATCGAGCCAGAACCATCTCTTGGAAACGGTGGACTTGGCCGTCTGGCAGCATGCTTTTTGGATTCCATGGCAACATTAAATCTGCACGGTGATGGTGTAGGCTTGAATTATCATATGGGTCTGTTTAAGCAGGTGTTTGATCACAATTTCCAGAAGGAAACACCAAATCCGTGGATTGAAAAAGACAGCTGGCTGATCAAAACTAACGTAAGCTATCCAGTTTCATTTGGTGATCTGACAGTGACCTCACGCATGTATGACATTGAGGTGACAGGCTATGAGGGACGCACAAATAAGCTTCATCTGTTTGATGTTGATACTTTAGATGAGAGTCTTATTAAGGACGGTACCATAAGCTTTGACAAGACAGATATCGCAAAGAATCTGACACTGTTTCTATATCCAGATGACAGTGATGAGGCAGGAAACTTACTTCGTATCTACCAGCAGTATTTTATGGTAAGCAATGCAGCACACTTGATTTTAGATGAGTGTACGGCACGCGGCTGTAAGCTGACCGATTTAGATGAGTATGCTGCTATTCAGATCAATGATACTCACCCGTCAATGGTTATTCCTGAGTTGATCCGTCTGCTTCTTGAGCGCGGCATTACCATGGATGAGGCAGTTGAACTTGTAACAAAGGTATGCGCATACACAAACCACACAATTCTGTCAGAGGCACTTGAGAAGTGGCCGCTTGCATATTTAGAGAAGGTTGTTCCGCAGTTAGTTTTGATCATCAAGGAGCTTGATAAGCGTGTAAAGGCAAAATATTCAGATCCGAAGGTAGCGATTATTGATGAGAATGACCGCGTTCACATGGCACATATGGATATCCACTATGGTCACAGTGTAAATGGTGTTGCTTACCTGCATACTGAAATTTTGAAAAATTCAGAGCTTAATGCTTTTTACAAAATTTATCCAGAGAAATTCAACAACAAGACAAACGGAATTACCTTCCGCCGCTGGCTGCTTTCATGTAATGAGGAGCTTTCAGAGGAAATTGAAAATAAGATTGGAAGTGGTTTTAAAAAGGATGCCTGTGAGCTTGAGAAGCTGCTTTCATTTAAAAATGATGATAGCGTATTAGACAGCATTCTTGCGATCAAGAAGGAGAAAAAGCGTCAGCTTGCTGACTATTTAAAGCATACACAGGGTGTTGTTATTGATGAAAATTCTATTTTTGATATTCAGGTAAAGCGTCTTCATGAGTATAAGCGTCAGCAGATGAATTTACTTTGGGCAATCCATAAATATCTTGAAATCAAGGATGGAAAGCTTCCTAAGACACCAGTAACGCTGATCTTTGGCGCAAAAGCAGCACCAGCCTACACAATCGCAAAGGATATCATTCATGCAATTCTTTCTTTGCTTACAGCAGATCACAGAGCAGGATCCAGAAGTCAGCCCATATCTGCGCGTAGTGATGGTAGAAAACTACAACGTAACAAAGGCATCAAAAATTATACCGGCATGTGATATCTCCGAGCAGATCTCATTAGCATCAAAGGAGGCATCAGGAACAGGAAACATGAAGTTTATGTTAAACGGTGCAGTAACATTAGGAACAAGAGATGGCGCAAACGTAGAGATCGGAGAGCTTGTCGGAGAAGATAATATTTACTTCTTCGGAGAGAGCAGCGAGCAGGTAATTGAACATTATAAAAATGCAGATTATTGTGCAAAAGATTACTATACAAAAGACGAAGACATCCATACAGCAGTCGATTTCCTTATCGGTGAGCAAATGCTTGCAGCAGGAGACGAAGAAACCTTAACACAGCTTCATAAAGAACTGATAAATAAAGACTGGTTTATGACTCTCCTTGACTTAAAAGAGTATATAGCACGCAAAGAGCAGGTGCTTAATGACTACGCAGATAGAAAGAAATGGGCAAAGAAGATGCTCATCAACATCGCAAAGGCAGGATTCTTCTCATCCGACCGTACTATAGCACAATATAATGAAGAAATCTGGAAGTTATGATAAATATTAAAAAAGGTGGCAGCATAAACACGCTGCCACTTTTTCTCGTTGATTTTCCTCGTTTATTAGGGTAAAATGGAATACAGATAAGTTGCATACAGAAAGGATCGGGGGATATGTATCAGATATTGGTGGTAGACGATGAGCGAATTGAACGAAATGGCATTAAAATGCTGCTGCGCCACATGCAGCTGCCATGTGAGATTGCTGAGGCTGCAAATGGAAGAGATGCGCTTGAGTATTTAAAGGAGCATACGGCAGATATTTTGCTTACAGATGTAAAGATGCCATTTATGGACGGCATTCAGCTGATAGAGGAATGTAAAAAAGACGACAGAAACGAGGATATGAAATGCGTAATCTTTTCGGGCTGCAGTGAGTTTGACTATGCCAGAAAAGCAGTGCGTCTAGGTGTTTCTGATTACATTTTAAAGCCAGTTGATCCGAGTGAGTTTAAAGAGACTATTACACGGGTCATTCAGGAGCTTGAAGCAGAACGTGCCGAGAAAAATATGAAAAAAAAGAGTATGCAGCAAATGCGTGAGCATGCATTATATCAGATTGTAAATGGAGTAAATGTAGCAGAAGTGCTTGAGAAAAGCGGCGGTGTTTTGACAAAATCAGATGTTGATTGCTTTTGCCGTATTCTAATGCTTGAGACAGATGATGATTTTTTCGGAAAAAATGGTGTTGATCTGCAAGAGCGCATTCTGGCAAAAAAAATGAAAGAATTTTGCGCTAGCGAAGCCTTTCTTTATTTAAATCTGACTCCGCAGCAGTCTATCATCTTATTAAAAGATAGATCTATTGATCCTATTGAGTTTGCAAATAAGCTGTTAGATCATATTAAACAGGAATATGAAAATAGTTGTACAATATCCATTTCTTCAGAAATTCAATGCGCAGAGCAGATTATTTGTGCAATGGATGAGCTTGAGGAGCTTATGGAAAATAAATTTTACCATCCGAATACCAAATTGTTTTACAGTGGAATGGAGAGCGGTGATTGTGAGATCATTAAAATAGATGATGATACATTAATTAAGCAGATGAAGCAGGATATTCGAATGAAGGATGTTCAGAGCCTGCGTGATCATTTTGAGCGTTTCAGCCAGAAATACCGAAGCCAGACTGTATTTTCCCAGATGTACATCAAATTTTTATTCGCCAACTTACTAAAGGATATTTATGATGCAGTACCAGGAGAGGGAGAGAAGCAGTTAAATACGAAGATTGATCAGCTTTATCGTTCATTTGACTTTGTTCAGGTTACAGATATTGTAAGTGATTCCATAAACCGATTGGAAAAGGCATTTTTAGGAAGAGCACAGACAGGCCATCGTGAGGTGGAGGCTGTCAAGCGCTACATTGCTGCTCATTATGGAGAGGAAATGAGTGTGGAGCGATTAAGTGAGCTTGTCTATATGGCTCCAAGCTACTTAAGCAGTGTATTTAAAAAAGAAACAGGTCAGAATTTGAATCGTTTTATCAAGAGCGTTCGTATGGAAAAGGCAAAGGAGCTTTTGGAGCAGACGATGATGAAAATTGTAGATATAAGCACTGCATGCGGTTATCCAAATGTTTCATATTTTTGCTCAAGCTTTCGTGGGTATTATGGAATTAGTCCACAAAAATTTAGAGAAAGCGGGGATGAAATGATTGAAGAAGAGTAAGCTTGGCAGCCGAATTGTCAGCTGGTTTAGAAATGTAAGGCTTGGTTATAAGCTGGCCATTGTATATGCGCTGTCAGGTTTTCTTCCTGTTGTGGCGGTGCTGTCAGTTACTTATGTTCAGATGAAGCAGATTTTATTGCAAAATGAGAGAAACAGTATGGAATCGTATCTGTATCAGGCACTTGCCTCAATGGAAAACAAGCTTGCAATCTACACAAATTTAAATAACTATATTTGCTACAACCAGACAATCTCACAAGTGATTGGATACCAGTATGATTCAGTGTATGAGATGTACAATCAGCTTGTTACGATACTTGACCCAATGCTTGCTTCACTGAAATATTTTCACAACGATGTTGGCAAAGCTACGATTTATGTAGATAAGGATATGATCAAGCATGGTGACACGCTGGCACCAATTTCAGAGATTATAGATACTGATTGGTATAGGAGTGTGGCAGATTCTGGAGAAATGCAGTGGTTTGTTGATAAAAATGAAGAAATTGTGTTTGGGGTAAGCCCAATGAGTATGCTCAAGCGCTATGGGTTAGATGGTATTTTGTACATCAGCGTTGAGTATGACAGCATGTTTGAGACATTTAAGCAGACGCTTCAGAATAATTATGGTATTGTTATTTTCGATGAGAAGGGCAATGCAGTTTATGAAAAAGCATTCTTTGATAAAAAATATCTGGAATATGAGTTAAACGCCGCACAGCTTATTGATCAGAAGAAAAATCAGGAAAATGAGTATACGATTCTTTCAGAAACATCATCTGTGACTGGATGGACAGCATGTTTGTATAAGCCAAATAGCTTAATAGTATGGTCAGTAACGCCAATTATACGAATTGCGCTTATTGCGGTGTTTGTTATGACACTGATGTCAGTGATAGTCATGATGATTTTGACGAGATTTGTTACAAAGAGGATTAGAAGACTTAGATCTGGAATGAAAGAGGTAGAGCAGGGAAATTTTGAGGTTAATATTACTAGTGACAGCCGTGATGAGATTGGTGATCTTGTCAATGGTTTTGATTCAATGCTTCTTCAATTAAATACATTAATCAAAGAGGTTTACGAGGGACGAATTAAGGAAAAGGAATATGAGATGAGGGCGCTTCAGGCGCAGATTAATCCACACTTTTTATATAATACGCTTTCGTTAATTAATTGGAAGGCAATTGAGGCAGACGCACAGGATATAAGTAAAATTACGCTGGCACTTTCTACCTTTTACCGAACCTCGTTAAACAAAGGAAAGAATGTCATGTCACTCTCAGATGAGCTTCGTAACATGCGTTCTTATCTTGATATTCAGCTGATGATGCATGACTACGAATTTGATGTGGAGTTTGATGTAGATGAATCAATTGGTCAGTATCAGTCATTAAATCTTATGCTTCAGCCTCTTATTGAAAATGCTATTGCTCATGGAATTGATGTGAAGACAGATGGCAGAGGAAAGCTGACGATTACCGGAAAGGAAGATGGTGATCTGATAGTTTTGACCGTATCAGATAATGGTGTCGGCATGAGTGATGAGCAGGCGGCTCGTATTTTAACAGAAGAGTCAAAGGGATATGGTGTTAGAAATGTCAATGAGCGCATAAAGCTTTACTATGGAGAACAGTATAGTCTGCAAATTGAAAGCAAAATAGGGCAGGGAACTAAGGCAAGTATCAGGATTCCAAAGAGGATATCGTAATTTCAGAAAAAAACAACATGAATCTAATATTTTTGATATATACGAAATCACCAAAATTTCTTATAATAATGACATAAGGATTTCCGAATGGAAACAAAAAACAGGGAGGATTTTGTATTATGAAATTTAGAAAAGCATCTAGTTTATTTTTAGCAGGCGCTATGTGTTTATCAACTTTTGGCGGTGCAATGAGTGTATTCGCTGATGAAGAGACAAGCTCAGAGGCAGCAGAGGCAGAAACAGTAGATTATTCCGCAGAGGATCCGATTACAGCAACTATCACTGTATGGGGACCAGCAGAGGATCAGGCAGAAGAGTACGGCGAGTGGCTGCAGAAGCGCTGCGAAGCATTCAATGAGCTTCATGTAAACTGGGATCTTACATTTGAGTATGGTACCTGCTCAGAGGGAGATGCAGGAAAGACTATTTCTCAGGATCCATCTGGTTCTGCAGATGTTTACATGTTTGCAAATGACCAGCTTCAGATGCTGATCGATGCAGGTGCAATCGCAGAGCTTGGTGGAAAGACTGTTGATTATATTAAGAATACAAACTCCGATGCAATCGTAGATTCTGTAACAGTAGATGATTGTGTATATGGTGTTCCGTTCACAACTAATACCTGGTATATGTTCTACGATAAGAGCGTATATGATGAGGAGGATGTTAAGAGCCTTGATACCATGCTGGAAAAGGGTAAGGTTTCCTTCCCGTTAACAAACTCCTGGTATATTGCTTCTTTCTATGTAGGAAACGGCTGTACATTGTTTGGTGAGGATGGCACCGATGAGGAAGCTGGCATCGATTTTGCTGGTGAGAAGGGTGCAGCAGTTACCAAGTATCTTGTAAATCTTGTAGGAAATAAGAACTTTGTAAATGATGAGTCTGGTGTTGGCGTTTCTGGTATGTGCGATGGAAGCATCAATGCAATGTTTAGTGGTTCTTGGGATTACACCAAGCTGTCAGAAGCAATGGGTGACAATCTTGGAATAGCAAAGCTTCCAACCTACAACTTAGACGGCGAAGATATCCAGATGGAATCATTCGCAGGTTCTAAGGCAATCGGTGTAAATCCTAACTGTGAGTATCCGCAGGTAGCAGTAGCACTTGCACTGTTCCTTGGAAATGAGGAGTCACAGCAGATGCACTATGATGCAAGAAGCATCGTTCCGTGCAACACTGCTTTATTAGAGGAAGAGGATATCCAGAAGGATGAGCTTGTAATTGCTCAGAATGAGACATTTGATGAGACTTCTATTCTGCAGCCATTCGTAAGCGCTATGAATAATTACTGGACACCGGCAGAGAACTTCGGTAAGTCTATCGTAAACGGTGAAGTTACATTAGACAATGCAGAAGAGATGACTGATAAGTTAAGCGATTCAATGAATCAGAGCATCGTTGACTAAATAAAAAGTGAAATAAAATAAAGAGCTCCGGGTTCCGCCTTGCGGGCCTGGAGCATTTATTTTCAAATTCATGTAACTATTAAGATTTAACGGGAGGTTTTTTATGTCCGAAAAGAAAAAAAGGGGCAAAGAATTTGATAATCCGTACTCTGTTGCGAAAGCAGTTACAAAGGGAAATGTATTGACAAAGCTTTCCATGGTTGTACTCGGACTCGGAAACATTGCACATCATCAGATAATAAAGGGTCTTGGCATGCTTGCCATTGAAATTGCTTTTATCGCATTTATGGTGCTTGAAGGTGCAGGCTATATTGTAGATCTTGTTCACCTTGGAGGACAAGAGCAGCAGAAGGTATGGAGTGAGGCAAAGCAGATTTATGAGTATACAAAGGGTGATAATTCACTTCTTATGCTTTTGTTTGGTGTGGCTACATGCTTTTTAGTTGCAGCATTTATTATTTTCTGGCGTGGAAGCGTAAAGAGTGCATATAAAATGCAGTGTCTGTCAGAGGCTGGTAAAAAGATTCCTACTTTTAAGGAAGATATCAAGAGTCTTTTTGATAAAAATCTGCATCGTACACTTCTTACACTGCCAATTCTTGGTATACTAATTTTCACAGTTCTTCCGCTTGTATTCATGATTTGTATGGCATTTACAAATTATAGTAAGGTAGATGCTCATACAACAATCTTTGATTGGGTAGGACTGGCAAATTTTGCGAAGGTATTAAATATTGGTGATTCCATTGGAAGCACATTCTGGTCAGTACTTGGCTGGACTCTTATCTGGGCTGTAGCAGCGACTTTTAGTAACTATATCTTAGGTATGATTCTTGCAATTGTCATCAACCGTAAGGGTACAAGATGTAAGGCATTCTGGCGCTTTTGCTTTGTTCTTTCAGCAGCAGTTCCGCAGTTTGTTTCGTTGCTGTTAATGAGAACTATCTTTAGTCAGAATGGTATTGTAAATACGCTATTATTAAATGCAGGCATCATTGAAAAGGCTATTCCGTTTTGGTCAAATACAATGCTGGCGCGAGTGATGGTAGTTGTAATAAATATCTGGGTTGGTATTCCATTTACCATGCTTCAGGTAACTGGTGTTCTTCAGAATATTCCGGCAGATTTGTATGAGGCGGCAACAGTGGACGGTGCAGGTCCAGTGAGAACATTTTTCTCAATCACACTGCCATATATGCTGTTTGTAACAGGTCCGTATCTTATTACAACCTTTACTGGAAATGTAAATAACTTTAACGTAATTTATTTGCTCACAGGCGGAAATCCTACACCTGTAGGATCAACAGCAGGAAGGACGGATCTTCTTGTTACCTGGCTGTATAAGCTGACAGTTGATAACCAGTATTATAATCTTGGTGCAGTCATCGGTATTTTGACCTTCGTGGTTCTGGCCGTTGTATCACTGATCACGTATCGGAATACAGGTTCCTATAAGAATGAGGAGGGCTTCCAATGATGAAAAAGCAAAATACTGCTTCGGCAAAAAGCAAAAGATTTATTACAAACACAATAGTTCATGTGATTCTTGCTGTTTTGGCAGTTATTTGGGTCATTCCGATTGCGTGGATTATTATGATCAGCTTTAGAGGAGAGAGTGGACAATATATTTCCACACTCATTCCGAAGACATTTACACTGAACAACTATAAGAAGCTGTTTACAGATACGCAGATTTTAAATTTTCCGCAGATGTTTATTAATACACTTATCATCTCAATTTTCTCTTGCGTAATCTCTACCTTCTTTGTTTTGTCTGTATCATATTGTATGTCACGTATGCGTTTTAAGATGAGAAAACCGATGATGAACATTGCACTTGTTCTTGGTATGTTTCCGGGCTTTATGTCAATGATCGCTGTTTATTATATTTTAAAGTCAGTTGGTCTGTCAGAGGGTGCTATGATTCGTGTAGCATTAGTGCTTGTATATTCTGGCGGTGCGGGATTAGGCTTTTATATTGCAAAAGGCTTTTTTGACACTATTCCAAAGTCTATTGATGAGGCTGCTTATCTGGATGGTGCGACAAGATTTCAGGTGTTTACAAAGATAACTATTCCGCTTAGTAAGCCTATTATTGTCTACACGATCCTGCAGGCATTTATGGCACCATGGCTTGATTTTATCTTTGCGAAAGTAATTTGCCGTGCGAATGCAAAGTACTATACGGTATCAATTGGTCTTTGGAACATGCTTGAAAAGGAATATGTAAACAGTTGGTTTAACTGCTTCGCAGCAGGTGCCGTGCTGATTTCCATTCCGATTGTCATTTTATTTATGTCAATGCAAAAATGCTACCAGGAAGGTGTATCAGGAGCTGTTAAGGGATAAAAACGGAGATGTCTATGGAAAAGAAAATCCAAAAAAGTGTGTTGGCAATGATGTTTGTATCGGTGCTGTCTGTTTGTCAGACAGTGCCGGCAAACGAATTAGCAAAAAAAAGAGCAGTGGGAGTATGCCAGTACAACACCTGATGGCAAATATCCAGAGCTTGTAACATACACGCTTGGAAAAATGACTGGAGCAAATAACTCCAATCTTCCTAAAGGTGAGACTTACGAGAACAATGCTTATACACGTTATCTGCGTGAGTACTTTAACATTCAAAATAAGGATGTATTTGAGGAAAAGGATGATCAGTATAATGTCAGTGTGTCAGTGGCTATGTCTTCGTATAATCTTCCTGATTTAATGCTTGTAGGGAGTATTGAGGATTTGCGCCAGCTCGTAGCGCTTGATTTGATTGAGGATTTGACAAAAAGTTATGAAAATTGTTTGACAGACCGAATCAAAGATATTTATGCAAGCTATGGAGAGGGCATAATAGATGGTGTTACCTTTGATGGAAAAATAATGGCAATTCCAGAGACAAATATTGATGATGGTCCAAACCTTTTATGGCTAAGGCGCGACTGGATGGATAAGCTAGGTCTTGAAAGTCCTAAAACAATAGAGGATGCAGAGACAATTGTTCAGGCATTTATAGAGAAGGATCCTGGTGAAAATGGAGAAGGCAAGACAGTTGGTTTTGTATGTGATCCAGAGTTATCGGGTGAGTGCGGCTACAGCAGCGAATATTTGATGGATATTGTGTTTGCAGCAAATGGTGCCTATCCGAAACAATGGATTGAAGATGAAAATGGAGAGGTCTCTTACGGATCAGTTTTGCCGCAGGCAAAAGATGCATTGGCTAAGCTTAAAAGCATGTATGAGCGCAATATATTAGATCAGAATTTTTTGCTTCGTACCTCTGTAAACAATATTGAACTCATAACGAAGGGACTTTGCGGATCATTTTTTGGACCTTGGTGGGCAGCGAATAATCCACTTATGGAAGCTATTGCAGCTAATCCCGATGCTGTTTGGGAGCCATTTCTTATTCAGACAGATGACGATGGAAGCACAAGCTATTATTCACAAAATCCAACTTACAAGTATGTTGTTGTGAGAAAGGGTTATGAGCATCCGGAGATCGCCTGCAAAATTATAAATGGATTGTTTGATTATGTGCGCTATGATGGAACATATAACAGTGAGTTTGAAGAATATTATCAGAACAATGTAGATCCAACAGCCAGACCACTTGCAATCAATGTTGATTACAGCTATGCGCTGACAAAATGTTATCACGAATTAACAGATGTGCTTTCAGGAAAAAAAGAGCCAGAAGATCTTGATTTATTGGAGTATTCATATTATAGATCCTGTAAGGCCTATCTGGATAACACAGATAGTGCTACGCCAGAGGAGTGGGCGGCATACACATCCCGAATCACAGCCTGCTCTTTGCTGGCGGATGCAAAAACAAATAAGGTTGAATCACTTTATTTTGATGAGACAGAAACTATGGGCACGCAGTGGTGGAAGCTTCGCAAAATGGAAAAAGAATATTACCTTCAGATCGTCACAGGAGAGCGTGACATTGATGCATTTGATGAATTTGTCACCAAATGGTATGAAAATGGAGGCGAGACTATCACGCAGGAAGTCAGGGAGGCTGTACATTAACAGAATAACCCCGCAAGGCAAACTTTGCTTTGCGGGCTTTTCTTTTGCGCACGAGTACGGTATAATAAAAAAGGCTGATTTCTAGCGGAATCGAGTTGAAAATATGGCATAGTGTAAAGATTTGTTCAATGCCGGTAAGGAGAGGTACAGCTATGGTAGATCGCGTAAAAGGAGTAGAGAAGGTAACTGATAATCCATTTTTAAATCTCTATAATTTCGATGTTGAAAAAAGAAATGGAAAAACAGGCAAATATTATGTGGCATCCAGAAAGAAGGATCCAACGCAGCTTAAAGCAGCAACTCATAAAAATACATCTGATGGTGTAATTATTTATAGTGTATATGGAGAAAAAAAGGATAAAATCGTGCTTATAAAGCAGTTTCGTTATCCAATCAATGCATATGTGTATGAGTTTCCGGCAGGACTTGTAGAGCCAGGTGAGGAGATGGCACAGGCAGGTATACGTGAAATTTACGAGGAGACAGGGCTTGTTTTCGAGCCAAAGGTTACAGAAGGTGCATACACAAGACCATTTTTTACGACAGTCGGTATGACAGACGAAAGCTGCGGAACAATCTATGGCTACTGTAGTGGAACACCAACAAACGAGCACGAGGAAGAATCAGAGGATATCGAGATTGTATTAGCAGACCGTGAAGAATGTAAGCGCATTTTAAAGGAAGAAAATGTAGCAATTATGTGTGCATACATGCTTATGCACTTTATTCATACCAAAGGAGATCCACTGGCATTTTTGGATGAGCAGTAAGAAAGTGTAATTGCCTTGATGTTTTTCATGAACCGTGGTATGATAGCCTTGTTTCGCAAAAATATAAAAAAGCTCTTTTAATGTGTAAAGTTGGAAAGAGAGGCAAATCATGAAAGAGGTAAAAACAGGACTTGTTCTTGAAGGCGGTGCCATGAGAGGACTGTATACGGCAGGTATTCTGGATGTTTTGATGGAAGAAAAAATCCAGGTGGACGGCGTGATTGGAGTTTCGGCGGGAGCTGTATTTGGCTGTAACTATAAGTCTGGACAGATAGGAAGAACTCTGCGTTACAATATGAAGTTTTGTGGTGATAAGCGTTATGGCACACTTCATTCACTTTTAAAAACAGGTGATATTTATGATGTTGATTTATGCTATCATCAGATACCAGAGATTCTTGATCCATTTGACAATGAGGCATTTGCCAAAAATCCAGCAGAATTTTTTGTGGTTTGCACAGATGTGGAAACAGGAAAGGCTGTTTATCACAAATGCACAGATTGCGGCAGAGATGATCTTAAGTGGATGCAGGCATCTGCATCAATGCCGCTTGTATCAAAGGTGGTAGAAATAGATGGATATAAGCTGCTTGACGGCGGCGTTGCCGATTCTATTCCGATCATGTGGTTTCGCAGACAGGGATACAAAAAAGATCTTGTCATTTTAACAAGACCTGAAGGGTACCAAAAGAAAAAAATGAAATTTCAAGGTGCCATAAACAAAATCCTTCATCGTTATCCAAATCTTGCTAAGGCGATGGCACACCGCTATGTGATATACAACAAAACACTAAAGAAGATTGATGAATTAAAGGAAAAAGGTGAAGTCATGGTGCTTCGCCCAAGTCGTCTGATCGAAGTGTCAAGACTTGAAAAGGATCCAGAAAAGTTAAAAGCATTGTATCAGCTTGGCCGAGAGGATGCAATGAAAAATTTGGATCAGATTCACGCATTTTTAAGTAAATGAGCCGCATAGGCGGCAGAATGGGAGGGCAGTATGGTAGCACAAAAATATAAAGACATGCTTCAGAAAAAATCAGTGATCCGTACATTATCCGAATTTGCAACAAAGAGAGGACAGGAGATTGGATACAAGAACGTTTTTGATTACAGTTTAGGAAATCCATCCGTTCCTGTTGTGCAGGACTACACAGACAATACTATTCGCCTGCTTCAGACAAAGACATCGAGCGAGCTTCACGGCTACAGCCCGAGTGTCGGACTGCCTTCATTTAAAGAAAAGGTGGCTGCATCGCTTAACAAGCGTTTTGATATGAACTATACGGCAAATCATATTTTTCCAACCTCAGGAGCTGCGGGAGCCTTAGCTCATGCACTTCGTGCAGTAACATCTCCGGGAGACGATGTGCTTACATTTGCACCGTATTTTCCAGAGTATAACTGCTATGTAGGCATGACAGGCGCAAATCTGAGAGTGGTACCTGCAAACACAGCTGATTTTCAGGTGGATTTTGAACAGTTTGAAAAGATGCTGACGTCAAATGTGTCAGCTGTTTTGATCAACACACCGAACAATCCATCTGGTGCTGTATACTCAGCAGAAACGCTAAAAAAGTTGGCGCAGCTAATGGAAGGCAAGCAAAAAGAGTATGGCCATGATATTTTTATAATCTCCGATGAGCCATACAGAGAAATCGTATTTGATGGAAAGAAAGCACCATATGTATCAAAATTTTATGATAATACGCTTTCATGCTATTCGTTTTCCAAGTCACTTTCTCTTCCAGGTGAGCGTATAGGTTATGTTGCTGTTAATCCAACATGTACCGATGCAGATTTGTTAGTGCCAATGATGTCCCAAATCTCAAGAGGAATCGGACACAACTGTCCATCATCACTTATTATGATGGGTGTGGAGGATGTGTTAGATGAGACGTCTGATATGACTGTCTATGAGACTAACATGAATCTGCTCTATGACAAACTCATTGAGTTAGGATTTTCCTGTGTGCGTCCGTCAGGAACATTTTATATTTTTTCCAAAGGCTCTTGAGGAGGATGCAGTGGCATTTTGCAACAAGGCATTAAAGTATGACCTGGTATTAGTTCCAAGTGATTCCTTTGGATGCCCTGGATATTTTCGTATGGCATATTGCATCGATACAGAGAAGGTTGTGCGCTCACTCGATGCATTGGAGCGCTTTGTAAAGACAGAGTATCCGGACAGATAAGTCAGGCAAACAAAAACGTAATAAACAAGGAGTGTTTCGAATGAATAAAAAAGAAGTATCCGAGATTAAAAGTCTTTTTAAGAGAGACGGCGGTGCAATTGACCGCATTTGCGGCTGCCTGATAGATGGTGAGCAGCAGATCCGCATGACATTTAGCGATATGTTTTTGTCGCTGTCACAGGAGGAAATCGACAAGTATTTTGAAATTTTCCGAAAGGCGCTTTCTGGAAGTCTGGGTAAAAATCTTCATTCACTCGATTACACGCTTGATCAGGAACTTTCGGGGGAAGGCCATAAGCGTTTGATGCAGCTAAAGGCGACTGGATTAAAGGATGAAACTGTTTTAGAGGAGTTTTACAAGTCGGTAGCAGAGACATATCATTTTGGCGAAAGTTACTATGTAGTTATGATCCATTGTAATTATGACGTTCCGGGAAGAGGAAGCGACAACTTAGATATGGATGATGCTTCAGAGGAGGTATATGAATTTATCCTTTGTTGTATCTGTCCTGTTAAGCTTTCAGAGGCTGGTTTATGCTACAATACACAGACAAACCGCGTCGAGGAACGTATGCGTGATCAGTGGATAGAGGCTCCTGTAAATGCCTTTTTATTCCCAGCATTTGACGATCGCAGCAGTAATATTCACAGCCTTTTGTATTATACAAAAAAGACAGAGGAGCTTCACGAGGACTTTATCAATGATTGTATCGGTGGTCCGGCACCTATGTCCTTTAAGACACAGAAGGCTGTATTTCAGGAGATCATAGAGGAGACTGTCGGAGATGTTGTAAACTATGATACTGTTTGCCAGATTCAGGAGAATCTGACAGAGCTGATTGAGGAGCATAAGGAAGAGCCTCAGCCTTTCAAGCTTCAAAAATCAGATGTAAAAAAGCTTCTTCAAAATAGTGGAATCAAAGAAGAAAAGCTTGAAAATTTCGAGCAAGTCTATGAGGAGACTGCAGGAGAAGATGCTTTCTTTCAGGCGGCAAACTTAGTTGAGGCAAAAAGCGTTGCCGTCAAGACGCCGGATGTGACAATAAAGGTCAGTCCGCAGCGCATGGATCTTGTACAGATCCAATTAGTAGAGGGACGCCGCTGCATCGTAATTCCGATGGAGGACGGCGTACAAATTAATGGAATGAATGTAACTATGGAGGGTACAAATGGAACAGATTGAGAAGATCTTTAAGATCAGGGAGAACCATACGACAGTGAAAACAGAAATCATTGCAGGTTTGACCACATTTATGACGATGGCGTACATCATCGCCTTAAATCCGAATCTTCTGACTGGATTTGGTGCAGAGGGACAGAATTTATGGAATGGTGTATTTTTAGCGACTTGTATCGCATCCTTTATCGGTATGATGGTAATGGCGTTTGTTGCAAATAAGCCATTTGCCATGGCTCCTGGTATGGGATTAAACAGCTTTTTTGCTGTAGTTGTTGCCAATATTGTTGGTCTGACGGGCATGAGCTATCTGGAGTCTTTCCAGTCAGCACTGTGCATCATTTTACTTGAAGGAATTATCTTTATTATCCTGTCTGTATTAAATATTCGAGACAAGATTGTAAATGCGATTCCGCTTGGTGTTCGTCTTGGTATCTCCCCGGCAATCGGTCTTATGCTTTTAAATATCGGTGTTGGTTCCAACGCTGGTATCTATTCAGAGAATGGTGGACCATTCTTTGTAATGAGAGATTTCTTTGGTGCGTTGACACCGAGTGTTGCTCAGGATGCAATGGGAAGCGGCTACACCCAGATGGTTCTGACAGTAGTAACTATGTTTATCGGTTTATTTGTCATCATCGTTCTGGCACAGAAGGGTGTAAAGGCAGCTGTAATTCTTGGTATGCTTGCAGCATCTGTTATTTACTGGGCAGGTGAGGCAATCTTCCTTGGAACTAATCCATTTGCAGGTCTTGAGGGTGCAAGCTTCGTACCTCCATTTGCAGATATGGCAGAGACAACTCTGTTCCATTTTGATTTTGCAGGCTTTGTAAAGATCGGCTGGTTCACAGCAATCACACTTATCATTACCTTCTGCATTATCGATATGTTTGATACCATCGGAACACTTGTTGGTACCGCATCACGTGCAGGTATGGTTGATAAGGACGGAAATATGCCGCAGATGAAGGAAGCCCTGTTAGCAGATGCAGTTGGAACTGTAGCAGGTGCGCTGACTGGTACCTCAACAGTCACAACATTCGTAGAGTCTGCATCTGGCGTTGAGGCAGGCGGAAGAACTGGTCTGACTGCATTTACAACTGGAATTTTATTCCTGGCATGTATGTTCATCGCACCAATCGCAGCAATTATTCCGGCAGCAGCCACATCTTCAGCACTGATTTATGTTGGTATCCTGATGATCTCTGGTCTGTCAAAGGTAGATTTTACTGATATATATCAGACTGTTCCAGCAGCAATCATGTTAATCTCTATGCCAATCTCCGGATCTATCGGACATGGTATTGGTCTTGCACTGATCTCCTATACAATCATGAAGGTATTCACCGGAAAGGCAAAGGACGTATCTGTACTGACCTATATTATTTCAGCAATCTTCTTATTAAAGTTCTTCTTAGTAGTTTAAAAATAAAAAAGCATCGCCATCGAAAGGTGGCGGTGCCTTTTTTTAAAAAAACTAAAAAATAATTAAAGCTCAACAATAACCTCAACCTCGCAAAGAGCGCCCTTTGGGAGAACAGCCTGTACGCAGGAACGTGCCGGCTTGTTGTTTGAAAAATACTGAGCATATACTTCATTAAAGTTTCCAAACTCCTTCATATCAGCGATGAAGCAGGTTGTCTTTACAACATTGTCAAATGTTGCACCGGCATTCTCAAGAGTGCCTTAACATTTTCCATAACCTGCTTTGCCTGCTCAGCAACAGTTGTGCCAACCATTTCGCCTGTAGAAGGATTAAGTCCAATCTGACCAGAGCAGAAAAGAAGATTTCCTGTCTTTACAGCCTGACTATATGGGCCAACTGCTGCTGGTGCCTTATCTGTATGCATGATTTCCATAATAAAAACCTCCTAAAAAATTGTTTCTAGTTTTTATTATAAGCGTTGAGGTTCTGTTTGTAAATAAGGAACTGTAAAACTAAAGTTTTTATAAAAATATTGGGTTGCGCTTGAAGAAAAAAATAGGCAATGTTACAATGGAATAAGTAAAAAGAGAATAAAAGAAATGGAGAATATTATGGAGCAGTCATATGTAATTTTGAAGGATGTGCGAAAAACATATCATATGGGCGAAGTTTCAATTAATGCAGCAGATGGCGTGAATTTTGAAATAAAAAAAGGAGAATTTGTAGTGATTGTCGGTCCGTCTGGTGCAGGAAAGACAACCATATTAAATATTTTAGGCGGAATGGATACTGTTACGAGCGGAGAGGTCATTGTAGATGGTGTTCATATCGAGTCTTTTAAGAACCGTCAGCTGACAAAATATCGCAGAGAGGATATTGGATTCATTTTCCAGTTTTATAATCTTGTTCCGAACTTGACAGCAAAGGAGAATGTTGAGCTTGCACTTCAAATCTGTAAAAATCCAAGAGATGCAGAAACAGTATTAAAAGAGGTTGGACTTGGAGAGCGCTTAAACAACTTTCCATCACAGCTATCAGGCGGCGAGCAGCAGCGTGTTTCAATTGCCCGTGCACTTGCAAAAAATCCCAAAATGCTTTTATGTGATGAGCCGACTGGTGCGCTAGATTACGTAACAGGAAAGCAGATTTTAAAGCTTTTGCAGGATACGTGCCGCAAGCAAAAGATGACTGTTCTTGTAATTACGCATAACTCTGCAATCGCGCCAATGGCAGATCGTGTGATCCGTATTAAAAACGGAAAAGCAGCCAGTGTGTGCACTAATCCATCTCCTGTGTCAGTAGAAGATATTGAGTGGTAATAAAGGGGGGAACATATGGCAAGAAAAAAAGCATTAAATAAAGATATACGGGTGGAGATAAAAAAAAGTCTTGGCCGCTACATTTCAATTTTTTTGATTGTTGCACTTGGCGTATCATTTTTTTTCAGGACTTCGTTCAACGGAAAGTGATATGCGTTATACAGGAGATGCGTTTTCAGACGCAAGCAACTTGATGGATATTCGTGTGATAAGCACAATGGGTCTGACAGATGATGATGTAGAGGCACTTTCACAAATAGAAGGCATATCAGGCGCAGAGCCAGGGTATATGAAGGATGTAATCACAAAGCAAAATGAGACAGATTACGTAGTTGAGCTTTTATCCATGCCAGAAAAAATGAATCAGATTCAAGTGACAGAAGGCCGTCTTCCTGAAAATGAAAATGAGTGTCTGCTTGATAATCGTCTGAAAAAGGCATTTGAAGTAAAAGTAGGTGACACAATTTCATTTGTATCAGGAACTGATACTGAGCTTAGTGAGGATTTGACGCAGACAAGCTATACAGTTACCGGATTTGGTGACAGCCCGCTTTTCATTTCCATGGAGCGTGGAAGCAGTATGATAGGAAGTGGTCAGATTAATGGCTTTGCAATTGTGCAGAAGGATGTGTTTACACAGGATTATTATACTCAGATTTATCTTACTACAGCCGATGCTTATGATGAGATCGCATTCACAGATGCATACACACGGGCAGTAGAGCCAGTGCAAAAGCGTGTGGAAGCACTTGAAGAAGAAAGATGTCAGGCACGATATGATGAAGTGACAAAAGAGCCGAGGCAAGAGCTTAATGATGCAAGAAAAACCTGGCAGGAAGAAAAAGATAATGCTGACAGTGAGCTTGATGATGCCAGAGCTAAGCTTGATGATGGCTGGGCACAACTTTCAGACGCAAAGGATCAATTGGCTGAGGGCAGAAAAGAATACGAGCAAAATTATGAGACAACAGTGGAACAGTTAAAACAGCAGCAGGCTCAGCTCGATGCTGGAAAGGCCATGATGAGCGAGGATCAGATTGCGCAGGCACAGGGACAGATTGATGCGGCGTATGCGGCGCTTGACGAGGCAAAAAATACACTTGATCAATCAGAAGTACAGATAAAAGAAAATGAGGAAGAACTTACAAAACAGGAAGAAACTTATGAGAGCAGTAAGGCAGAGGCCAAACAAAAGCTAGATGATGCATGGAAAGAGATTGAAGATGGTCAAAAAGAGCTTGATGATATCAAGATGCCGACATGGCAGGTAATCAATCGCGAAAGTCTTCCAGGATATACTGATTATGGCAGCAATGCTGAGCGTATGGGTGCAATAGGAAAGGTATTTCCAGCAATCTTTTTCTTAGTTGCAGCACTTGTTGCATTGACAGCCATTACACGTATGGTAGAAGAGCAGCGTACACTTATTGGAACATACAAGGCTCTTGGCTACAGTAAGGCAGCTATCGCAAAAAAGTATCTTCTTTATGCGCTTTCAGCAACACTAGGCGGCAGTATTGTTGGTGTGCTTATTGGTGAAAAGCTGTTTCCATTTATTATCATCATATCGTACCGCCTTATGTATGCATCATTATTAAAGTTGGTAATTCCATATAATTGGTATTATGCAATTTTATCTACTGCGCTTGCCGTGTTCAGTGTTACATTTGCTGCGCTTGTGGCATGCTACAGAGAGCTTTATGCGCAGCCGGCAGTACTTATGCGCCCAGTAGCACCAAAGCCAGGAAAGCGTGTTTTATTAGAACGGATTGGCTTTATTTGGAAACATTTGTCCTTCTCACAAAAAAATACATTTAGAAATCTGTTCCGTTATAAAAAGCGTCTGATTATGACAGTTTTTGGAATAGGATGTACAACAGGTCTGATGGTTGTTGGATTTGGTCTTAAAGATTCTATTATGAATATTGCATCGCTTCAATATGATAATATTCAGCTGTATGATGCGATGGCAGCATTAAATACGGACGAGACAGACAAACTAGATGATCCAGATAAAACACTTAATGAAATCATGGAAAATGAATCAGGCATTGAAACGTTTGCAAAGGTCAGCATGAAGTCGATGGATATTTCATCTGGTTCAAATGTGCGAACTGCTTACACTGTTGTATGTAAGGATGCGCAGGCATTGGAATCCATGATGGTTTTTCAGAGTCGTACAACAAAGAAAACATATGAACTGACTGATGATGGCGTCATTTTGACAGAGCAGATGGCAGAAGCGCTTGGTGTTGGTGAGGGAGATACTGTGTCAATCACAAGCGGTGAAAATGCACCAGTCACAGCAGTTGTCGCACATGTTATGGAAAATTATCTGATGCATTATGTTTATATGACAGAAGGCTGTTATGAAAAAGTGTTCCAGACTGAACCAGAATATAACATGAATGTCCCGCTCCAGCCAGCCGATCCAGTTTTGGAACTCTGGATGGTCTGCCAGAAGGATGGAGCGCAGACAGGTCAGAGCCTCGGTATAAATATCAGACTGTTTCATTGGCCATCGCTCCCCCAAATACCTCCATAGAGCACACCA
>ENA-OPYX01000170-OPYX01000170.1-human-gut-metagenome-genome-assembly--contig:-NODE-170-length-37890-cov-4.004528_pt1 | contig 37890 bp, 35 predicted proteins | sample MGYA00242639_ERZ504486 | MGnify/ENA primary metagenome ERZ504486 (study PRJEB26092, sample SAMD00036296) | human gut metagenome | host: Homo sapiens | study: EMG produced TPA metagenomics assembly of... | reverse complement strand
TCCTTTCCGCTCGCAAACATCCACGAGCACCAGGTCACGTTTATGAAAGATTTCGAGCAGCAGGGGGGGATTTCCTTCCTGCTGCTGTATTTTACGGCGCGGGACGAATATTATTACCTGCGGTATGGTGTCACCGTATGCAATAACACCTGTCACTTTCTTTCCTTTTGAAAGTGTTTTTGCTTTGATTTTGAACTTGCAGATGAATCTTTAATAGCTTTTACAGTAGCTGTGATTTTTGTACCTGCATTACACTGCACTGCAAAATAATATGTAGTATTCTTCTTTACACCATACGTTGTGGTATTGTAAATCTTGCCGGCATAATCATTTCTCCAGATTTCATTTTTCTGACCGATCGTCTTTTTATTTTTATTGCAAAATGTAACATACCCCTGGGAATTATTGTAATAAGAAGAACTGCAGTCAAACTTTAAAGTTACCGTACCAGTCACGGATGGTTTGAATTTGATATAATTTACCTTCAAATTCCGTCCGCTATAACACTGTGTATCTTTAATTGTAACTGTAGACTTTCCATTCCCTTTAAAAGAAAGTCCGGCTGCCTGTGCTTCTGTCGGAGCTGCCACTGTAAATAACGTAACTGCCATAACTGCTGTCAAAAACATGCAAACAGCTCTGTGAAAAAATGTTTTTCTGGTTTTCATAACCAATCCTCCTTGTTTTGCGGAGCAAAATGCGACTGCCTTTGCAGGAGCAGAGGATTTTCCTCCTTGTTTTGTAAATAACCATTTTCACTTTACCACAGTACTCTGCTGCCGTCAAGTTCTTTTATATGATTCAGTACCATTTTCCCATATATTTAGTTGTGATTTTAGCTAATTTTACTTATATATTATTTAATTTTACTTTCAATTCATTCACATCCGCAACAATACAGTCTGCCCCGGCAGTTTCAAGTTCCATTCTGTCACCATAGCCATACAAAACACCGATCACATACATGCCATTTTCTTTTGCACCAATCACATCATGTTTTCTGTCTCCCACCATTACTGCCTGATCAGCAGTGATTTTAAGTGAATCCAGGGCGTAGCGGATCACATCACCTTTTTTACTTCTGCTGCCGTCTAATGTACTTCCTGCAACAAAATAAAAATATTGCTCAATTTCAAAATACTTAAGGATCTGTACAGTATATACTTCCGGTTTTGATGTCGCGATCACAATCTTTTTTCCCTGTGAAGTAACTTCCGCAAGCAATTCTTTCATTCCATCATACAAAACATTCTCAAAAAGACCCTGCCTGCTGAAATATTCCCTGTATTTTCCGACTGCCTCCCGGCTCTGTTCCTCTGAAAATCCATAAAAATCCTGAAAAGAATCCAGAAGCGGTGGTCCAATAAACTTCTCTAATGTATCTAAATTTTCAACCTGGATTCCATAATACGAAAGTGCATGTGCCACCGCCTTTGTGATTCCCTCTTTCGGATCTGAAATCGTTCCATCCAGATCCATAAAAATATATTCCGGTCTCATTGTTTTCTCCATTTTCTTTTGTTTTTTCTATTGTAACATACCATTCTTTTTTCTGTACGTTTATTTTCCTGATATTTTATTTTTATCGCACATATTTTCATAAAATCCCCATTTTTACGCTGTCTTTTGCGTATATCAAGTCTGTGCATAAGCACAAATCTTGCATGTTAAAAATGTTATTTTTCACACTGCATATCAAATTTTATAAGCATCCAATCCTTAGTCTCTCAGTCTATCGATATTGCGTTTCAAGGACTCTACCGCCGCATCGATATCCGACCGACCCGTATCTCTGCTGAGTGTCATCCGGACCGTTCCTGCTGCATAATCCTCCGGCACCCCAAGTTCTTTTATCACATAAGAAATCCTGCTTTCACCTGTATTACATGCAGAACCCCCGGAGGCACAGATCCCATCCTCATCTAAAAGGATCAGCAAAGATGCCCCGTCCACTCCCTTGAAACTGACAGATACATTTCCGGGAAGTCTTTTCGTCCTGTGACCGTTGACACGGACATCCGGAATCTCATGCACGATCTTTTCGATCAGATAATTGCGCAGCATCGTCTCCCGGTACATTCCGGCCCGCATACCTTTTGCAGCAAGCTCCGCCGCCTTCCCCATCCCGACGATCCCGGCAATATTCTCCGTTCCGGCACGTTTTCCTTTTTCCTGTGAACCACCGTGGATAAAGGATGGGATCTGCACGCCTTCCCTGATATATAAAAACCCAACACCTTTTGGCCCGTGAAATTTATGGGCACTCGCACTCAAAAGATCCACCGGATAATGACGCACTGAGATTGGCACCTGCGCATATGCCTGCACGGCATCCGTGTGAAACAGTACATCCTTTTCCCGCGCGATTTTGCCGATAGAAAAAACCGGTTCGATCGTCCCCACCTCATTATTTCCAAACATGATCGTAATCAGTGTCGTATCCTCCCGGATTGCATGATATACTGCTTCCGGTGATACCATTCCATATTCATCCACGTCCAGATAGGTCACTTCATATCCTAGTTCCTCTAAATATTTACAGGAATTTAAGATTGCATGATGTTCTATTTTGCTTGTAATGATGTGTTTTCCCTTGTGCTTATACTCTCCTGCAATACATTTTACTGCCCAGTTGTCCGACTCCGAACCACCGGATGTAAAAAAAATTTCTGACGGTTTTGCCTCCAGTGTACCGGCAATTGTTTTCCTTGCCTTTTCTAACGCCTGTCTTGATGTTTCCCCATATCCATACATTGTGGATGCGTTTCCAAATTTTTCTTCCAGATACGGATCCATCGCCTCTTTTACTTCCTCTGACATCTTTGTTGTCGCGGCATTATCTAAATAAATTACCTTTCCTTTATTTTCAATCGAACTCATTTTCTCTCCACTTCCTTCATATATTAAAATGAACTAAGTCCGGATTTTCCGGCAGACTTTGGAGGTTTCTATTGAAAAAATTATATTCCACCAAAAGTACGCTTTTAACCGGAACCCTCTTTCTCACCCTCGCCGGAATCCTCACCCGCATTATAGGTTTCTTCTATAGGATATTCTTATCGCGTACCATTGGTGCAGAAGGTCTCGGCATTTATCAGCTTATCGCTCCTGTAACCGCCATCTGTTTTGCATTTACCGCTGCAGGGATCCAGACCTCCATATCCAAATTCGTTTCCATGGAAGTTGGAAGAAAAAATGATGCCGGTGCCAAAACCTATCTTTCGATCGGGCTTTTTATCTCCTTATGCCTTTCCACACTCTGCAGCCTTTTTCTCTATCATTATGCGGATTTTATTGCTGTTTCCTGGCTTGGTGATAAGCGGTGCACGCCGCTCCTTGCTGTGCTCTCCTTTTCCTTTATCCCATGCTGTATCCATGCCTGTATCAACGGTTATTATTATGGTCTGAAAAAAACGGCTGTCCCTTCACTCTGCCAGTTGACCGAACAGTTCGCCCGCGTTGGAAGCGTTTATCTGATGTACCAGATCGCCGTCAGCGAAGGAAAATCTTTAACGCTTTCCATGGTCGTCTGGGGAATCGTCTGCGGCGAGGCGGCGAGCACACTGGTATCGGTCAGTGTTTTCCGGATCTCCGATGGAAACCGGCGCACCCCCGGCAAAAGCAGGAAAAATCTCTATACCTGCACCAAAAATCTGCTCTCCATGGCAGTTCCCTTAACCTCAAACAGGATCGTTCTAAATTTATTTGCAGGGTTTGAAAATGTCATGCTGCCAAACCGCCTGTTAGCTTTCGGCTATACCCAGTCGGAAGCACTCAGTGTTTATGGGATTCTCACCGGAATGGCAATGTCTGTCATCATGTTTCCGTCCGTGATCACAAACTCCGTGTCTGTTCTTCTGCTCCCGACGATATCAGAGGCACAGGCCGCCGGGAAAAGAGATAAGATCCTCTACACCATAAAAAAAACGATCGAGTCCTGCCTTTTACTTGGCTTTCTCTCGACCGCGGGATTTCTTGTCACCGGAAATTTTCTCGGCAATTTTTTATTTAACAATGCGCTTGCCGGGACCTTTATCGCAACGCTCGGCTGGCTCTGTCCGTTTCTGTATCTCAGTTCTACCTTAAGCAGTATCCTGCATGGGCTTGGTCATCCCGGCATCACCTTTGAATTAAACCTGGTCTCCTGCACGATCCGGATCCTGTTTGTCCTGCTCGCTGTCCCGGTCTGGGGAATCAGAAGCTATCTTTGGGGAATCCTTGTCAGTCAGGCGGTCACGGCACTGTTGTCCATCTTTATACTTTTAAGGAAAACCGCCGGATACACATTCGGCAGGAATAATATAAAGACACAAAAATAACCGCACAGTCTGGTAAACCGTGCGGCATTTTTGTCAAACCCTATGTCGGACTAACAGCTGTTTTCTTTAACACATCATGCTGTATTCCTGTAATTTTTTCTTTGCCTCCGGGCTTAAGTATTTCGGAACCTGGATCTGTACTTTCACATACTGGTCTCCGTGTATGGACGGATTCTTTCTGGAAACGATCCCTTTTCCGCGCAGCCTGATCTTGCTTCCATCCTGCGTTCCGCCCTTGATATTGCAGTCCACATCCCCGTAGAGTGTATGGATTCTTGCTTTTCCGCCAAGTGCTGCTGTCACATACGGGATCGTAACGGTCGTATAAACATCAAGTCCTTTCCGCTCGCAGCCATTCTTTGGGCGGATCTTTATCTTTAAGAACAGATCGCCGGTGGTACCGTCAGCACCGGTATGACCTTTGCCTTTCAGCCTTAACTGTTCCCCGTCATCCATGCCCGCCGGTATGCGCACTTTAAATGACTGGATTTTTCCGTCACTGCCACTTAATCTTATGACCTTCTCACAGCCAAGTGCTGCCTCATCAAAATCCACCGTCACCTCCGCTTCCACATCGCGCCCTCCGCGAAAGTGGCTGCCGCTGTTTCCTCCGGTAAATTCCCGGTAAAACCTGTCTCCGCCAAAGCCATGCCCCGATGCATTACCCCTGCTGTTTCCTCCAAAGAACTGGCCAAACATATCGTCCCAGAAATCACCCGCCTCGCCGTTTTCAAAATGAAACCCGGAAAATCTCCTCCATTTGCAGCACGCCTTGCCTGCTCCTCCGAGAATCCTTCCTCAAATGCAGCCATTCCGTACTGATCGTAAAGTTTCTTTTTCTCCGGATCATTTAACACAGAATATGCTTCCGTGACTTCCTTAAACTTCTGTTCTGCGTTCGGATCGTCTTTATTCGTATCCGGATGATATTTTTTTGCAAGTTTCCGATATGCTTTCTTTATCGCGGACGCATCCGCATTTTTATCAATTCCAAGTACCTCATAATAATCTCTTTTCATGATCGCACTACCTCCAATCAAAACAAAAACAGAGAGACATCACGCATCGCCTCTCTGTTTTCCCCGGTCATCCCGGTAATCTATCTCTCCCATGGCGATGTGCTTCGCTTTCCTGTTTGGGATTTTAGTTTTTATTTTTATTGCAATCATACTATAGCACTTGTTTTAGCACTCGTCAATAGAGAGTGCTAATAGTTTATAAATATTTTATTCATAATTATTTCTCACTTCATCCGCACCCATATAGATCACATTTCTCTGTGGAACAATGCCGCTCTTTCGAAACAGATCCCTGACTGTGACAAATTCATAGCCCTGTTCTTTTAAAGCAGGAATGATCGTCTTTATTGCCTCAACTGTCTGCGTATTGCCTTCCATATCATGCAGTAAGATAATAAATCCGGGCTTCGCATCCCGAAGGATCCTGTCTGCCCGCTCTTTCGCTGTCACAGAAGGCTCCCAGTCCTCACAGCCATATCCGCAGATAAAAGTAAGATCAATCAGATCATACATTTTCTGGTTATAACTGATATACGGAGGCCGGAAGAACTCCGGTTTTTCTCCCGTGATACGCACGATCTGTTCCGTCGTATAGCTGACCTCGTCCAAAATCTCCCGGTCATTAAGTTCCGGCATCCCCGGATGCGTTTTGGAGTGATTTTCGATTGAACACCCCATATCATATGCACGCCGGATCAGGTACTCCGACTGCTCTGTAATTTTCTGTCCAATCAGAAAAAAACTTGCCACGATATCGTTTTCCTTAAGCACATCCAATACCTGATCCGTAATTCCCGGTGTCGGTCCGTCATCAAAGGTCAGTGCCACAAATTTTTTTCTCCGTCATACAACTCCTCTTTTCTGAGACATTTACACACTACTGCCTCATTCTCGCCTTTTCTATACCATATATTAATACAGTCTCACACAGACTGCAATCCACTTTCTTAGAAAAGCAGAGCAAGCCCGTGCACGAGAAATGCTGCCACCCAGGCGACAAGGCACTGCCATACGATCACACCTGCCACCCATTTTCTTCCAAGTTCACGGCGGATTGACGCAAGTGCCGCAACACACGGTGTATAAAGCAGACTGAATACCAGAAGTGATGCTGCTGCCGCATCAGATAGCGCTGCCTGCACATTACCTCCAAATAAAATCTCAAGCGTTGAGATCACACTCTCCTTTGCCATCACACCACTGATCAGGGATGTACAGATACGCCAGTCCCCAAGTCCTAACGGAGCAAATAATGGAACTAATCCATTCGAAATCAGTGCAAGCATGCTGTCTTTCGAATCATTTACAATATTAAAATGAATATCAAATTTCTGCAAGAACCAGATACAGATCGTTGCAAGGAAAATAACCGTAAACGCTTTCTGTAAAAAGTCTTTTGCTTTTTCCCATAAAAGCTGCATGACATTTTTTAACCCCGGCAGACGGTAATTCGGCAGTTCCATGACAAACGGAACTGCATCCCCGCGAAACAGTGTCTTGCGGTAAAGCAGTGCCACCAAAATACCGATCACAATTCCGCCTAAATACAGTGCACACATCACAAGTGCTCCATACTCCGGGAAAAATGCGCTGACGAAAAACGCATAGATCGGAAGTTTTGCCGAACAGCTCATAAACGGTGTCAGTAAGATCGTCATTTTACGGTCACGCTCACTTGGCAGTGTACGAGTTGCCATTACTGCCGGAACCGTACAGCCAAAACCGATCAGCATCGGAACGATACTTCTTCCAGAGAGTCCGATCTTTCGTAATAACTTATCCATAAAAAATGCAACACGGGCAATATATCCACTGTCCTCCATCAGAGACAGGAAGAAAAACAGCGTCACAACGATCGGAAGAAAACTTAAAATGCTTCCAACTCCTGTAAAAATACCATCAATTATAAGGTCATGCAACACTTCATTGACACCTGCAGCAGAAAGGAGCTGATCCACTGCTGCTGTCAGCGCATCAATCCCCATCTGTAAAAGATTCTGTAGTCCCGCTCCTATTACATGAAACGTAAGATAAAACACGATCAGCATGATACCGATAAAACAAGGGATTGCCGTATATTTTCCGGTCAGGATACGGTCAATTTTCTCGCTTCGTATCCTTTCCCTGCTCTCTTTGGGTTTTACTACTGTCTTTTCACAGACTTTTTCAATAAAGGTAAAACGCATATCTGCGATCGCTGCACTCCGGTCAAGTCCACGCTCTTTTTCCATCTGAACGATCAGATGTTCGATCGCCTCTTTTTCATTTTCATCCAGATGCAGTTTTTCTAAGATCAGATGATCCCCTTCAATGATTTTTGATGCTGCAAAACGGATCGGTATCTGCGCTTCTTTCGCATGGTCCTCGATCAGATGCGAAACTGCATGGATACAGCGGTGCACGGCTCCTCCAAAGTCACTCTCATCACAAAAATCCTGCCTTCCCGGACGTTCCTGATATTTTGCAATGTGAAGCGCATGACGTACCAGCTCATCCACACCTTCATTTTTTGCCGCTGAGATCGGTACGACCGGCACGCCAAGCATTGCCTCCATCCCGTTGACATCCACGGAACCCGAATTCCCGGTCATCTCATCCATCATATTTAATGCGATGACCATCGGAATATCCATCTCTAAAAGCTGCATGGTCAGATATAGATTTCGTTCAATGTTTGTCGCATCAATGATATTGATCATCGCCTTTGGCTTATCATCAAGTACAAAATTCCTCGAAACGATCTCCTCACTGCTATATGGCGACATCGAATAAATACCCGGAAGATCTGTCACCGAGGTATTCGGATGCCCTTTTATCGCCCCGTCCTTTCGGTCAACTGTCACTCCCGGGAAATTTCCGATATGCTGGTTTGAACCGGTTAACTGATTAAACAATGTAGTTTTTCCACAATTCTGGTTACCGACAAGTGCATAGGTCAGTTTTTCCTGCTCCGGCAGTGGTCTTCCATCTCCCTTCACATGGTATTTCCCCTCTTCTCCGAGTCCCGGATGCACGGACTGATTGATGTTTTTTGCACCTTCATGTCTGCGCGAGCGCTCACTGATCAGTTCAATTTCAATCTGCTCCGCATCCGAAAGCCGCAGTGTCAGCTCATATCCATGAATCTGCAGTTCCATCGGATCTCCCATCGGTGCAAATTTAATGACGGTTACCTCTGCCCCCGGTATTACTCCCATATCTAAAAAAATGCTGTCTTAATGCCCCTTCTCCCCCGACTACTTTAATCACAGCACTTTTTCCGATTTCTAATTCTTTTAGCGTCATTTTTCTTTATCCTTCGTGTTGATATTGATAATCTTTATCGATTATACACTGTTTCCATGAAAAAACAAAGAATTATTTTTTTATTATTATGGAAAAACCGTGACTAAGGTGCTAGAATAACCTTCGGAAAATATATAAGGAAGAAATTTGTCTTTCAAAAAATCATATAGATATGGAGATTGGTGTGAAAAATAAGATCTTTACGAAAACGAGTACATCTGATGCACATTTATACAGCAATCAGGATCTGCGGAAACTATTGGTTCCGATCATCGTTGAGCAGCTGCTTTCCTCCCTGATGGGAACTGCCGACACAATGATGGTCAGCAACGTCGGCTCTGCCGCCATTTCTGCAGTATCCCTCGTGGATTCCATCAATATTTTAGTCATTCAGGCACTCTCCGCACTCGCTGCAGGAGGTGCGATCCTGTGTTCCCAGTATCTTGGGAGCAGCAACAAAAAAGCTGCCAATGAATCAGCCAGACAGGTGCTTTTTGTCATGACCGTTTTATCCGTGACATTGTCTGCCATCTGCCTTTTATTCCGTGGTCCGCTGCTTCACGTCATTTTCGGTGCCGTGGAGACAGATGTCATGACAAATTCTCAAATTTATTTTCTATTTACCCTGTTATCCTTTCCTTTTATCGGACTGTATGATGCCGGGGCCTCGATCATGCGCGCCCAGAATAACAGCAGGGAACCAATGATCATTTCCATCATTTCCAATTTCTTAAACATCGGTGGAAATGCTATTTTGATTTTTGTTTTCGGGATGGGCGTGGAGGGTGCCGCAATTTCAACCCTCGTATCCCGCATCTTCTGCGCTGTTGTCGTGATCTACAAGCTGCGCAGTGAAGAGGAACCGATCTTTATTAAAAATTATGCCGCAATCCGTCCTGATTTTTCACTCATCAAAAAAATACTGTTCATCGGCATCCCGTCCGGGATCGAAAACAGTATGTTCCAGTTCGGTAAACTCGCGATCCAGTCTACGGTCTCCACACTTGGAACCGTCGCCATCGCTGCACAGGCAATGACAAATATCCTCGAAAATCTAAACGGTGTCGCCGCAATCGGTGTCGGCATTGGACTGATGACTGTGGTTGGACAGTGTCTCGGTGCCGGCAGAAAAGACGAGGTCATTTATTACATCAAAAAACTTTCCTGGCTCGCCGAGGCAGCGATCGTGATCAGCTGTCTTACTGTGCTTGCCCTGACAAAACCAATCACCCTGTTAGGCGGCATGGAAGCGGAAAGTGCTGACCTGTGTTTTAAAATGGTCATCTTTATCACGATTACCAAACCGATCTCCTGGGTATTATCTTTTATCCCGGCATACGGCATGCGTGCAGCCGGAGATGTCAAATTCTCCATGATCACCTCCTGCTGCACCATGTGGCTCTGCCGTGTGAGCCTTTGTGTCTATCTCTGCCGTGTTTGGGGATTTGGCCCGATTGCAGTCTGGATCGGTATGTTTGCCGACTGGACGCTCCGCGCCATCGTATTTTCGATACGCTTCCACGGAAGGAAATGGTTAAACCACCACATTATCGACTAAACAAACGCCTGTCTGATGCTGTCATAATGAAGGAATTTTCCTTCCTCCCCAAGTTTTTTTGATCTCCTCAGCGGAAGCAAACAGATATCCATCTGTTTCTTCCTCCTGGAGCTTGATATCTGACTCGTCAAAATCAGCAGAAAAACGATACACATCCACAAAATAGTTATCCCCTTCTCCCGGATTATCTCTACGGTAGGTAAACAGATATCCGCCATCCCACGCAGCAACATCCAGTCCGGTCTCCTCCCTGATCTCACGGAGTACTGCAGTCTTAGAATCCTCTCCCGCCATCGCAGCACCGCCGGAAACCTCCCAGCAGCCCGGTGCCCACGCTTTTGTCATAACACGTTTGGTGATCAGGAAACGTCCATCCGTTCTTTTTATCACGCCAAGTACGGTCAGATGATATTCGCCATCCTTTAAACACCAGTCATTCCGTTTCATCGTTCTGCCGGTGCGCTCTTTTTTTTCATTGTAAATATCCCAGAATTCCTGTTTTTCTGTCATCTGTATTTTCCTCATTTCATTTTTCTCGTGCTGCTTCGATATTTTTATCATAACAAACCTCACGTCCCTCAGACAGATCTGTTATTTTATATCCCGTTACTATCACACGGTAGCACGTCAAAGTGCCCTTATCTCTATTATAAACAAAAATCCGTTTTCGGCAACTTATTTAAAAAAAACAAATTCACCGATCAGATAAAAATACCACTCAGCCAGAACGCCATGCCTAAAATAAAGGTCAGCAGATCTTCCATCTGAAAATTTTTCCGCAGATAACACAGTTTTTTTGGATTCTCCTCATTAATCCGGATCGTATAAATTTTTCCTTTTTCCAGCGATTTTTTTTCTTTCCGCGTAATCCTCTCCATCGTGCACTGGCGGAATTTTTTCTCCTGATAATAATAGGAAAACAGCGCATACGTTCTGACACGATCGCCCATTTTCTTTGTCACTGTTTTCTCAAATACCGCATCCACAGGCACCCTGCAATGGATGCGCGCACGCCATTTCCGAAATTCGATTCCAACTAACAGTGTCCCATATACTACCCCGATTATCCCCAGTAAAATAAATGTTACATTCATACTGGTCTCCCTTCCCAAAACCTCCTGCTGTCACCCCGGCAGACTCTGTGCTACGCAGAGTGCACCCCAGCCCTCTTATGTCAAGTTAATGTCAACAACTTTTTTGAGTCAAAATAGCTGAAAGCCGCATAACTTCGTTGGGGTTATGGTAAGTTAGTGTCAAGTCAGAGTGAATTGGTGGTAAATTAGTGTCAAGTTGCTTTGGGGAGGTTTACTCCTCCCCAAAAGCATAATTCCATTCAATCTCTACTCTCTTATCCCTGTATATGATAACCTTTTTAATGAATACATCCACCGCTTCCTGCGTCAGCTTTTCCATCTGAGAAAACCGGATAATCTCTTTCATATCCTGTTTCGGTTGATTGTATTCCTCCGTAAGCCTGCCAAATGCAAGCTCTGTTTCTTCTATTTTACGTGACAGCTCCTGCATCTGTAAAGCAATTCCATCCGCCCTGCTGCGGTATTCTCCGGCTTCTATCTGCTTTACAGCATAGTTTTCGTACAATGTATCTTTCTCTGTCTGCAAACTCCGATACTGCGTCCGATAATTACCCAGCTCTTTATTCAGCCTGTTCCATTCTTCTTTCTGAAATTGTTCAATACTCTCACGCTGTTTTATCAAATCTCCACGGCGCATCAACTCCCGGTACAATTCCGTCAACACAATCTCTTCCAGAATGTCTGCCCTAAAATAAGTACAGCAGTCCGGTATCTGCAGCAGGGAATGTTTCCTGCACCAGAAATGATTTGGCATCTTACCATTGTTTCTCTGCGGTTTATAGTTGATCGCATACCCACACCCGCCACAATATATTTTCCCTGTCAGTGGGTGTTTTTCCCGTTTCCTTTTCGTGGACTGTTCCGGGCGGTAAGCAGATGCAAGTGCAAATACCTCCGGCGTTACCAGCGGCTCGTGATGATCCGTAATTACTTTCCACTCCTCCTTTGGCACGGCAATCCCGTTTTTGCTTCCCACAGATTTGCGGACTGATTTACCGTAAGCCATTTCGCCCAGATAGAAACGATTATTCAGGATTCTCCTCACAGCCGTATTGCTCCATGCAGGATGCTCCTTTGCCATTTTCCTCTCAGGATAACGCATCTGTGTGATAGTCGGCGTGTGTTCCGCAATCAGTTCCTTTGCTATCTGCGTACTGCTCATTCCCTTTTCTGCCAGTGAAAAGATATGGCGGACGATTTCTGCTTCCTTTTCATTGACAATCACCGTATTTTTTTCAATTTCACTCTTGGCATAACCAAAAGGAACCTGTCCGAATACATATTCCCCATTTGCACATTTATTTTGAAATGATGTTTTTACTTTGACCGATATATCCTTACTGTAAAGGTCATAGAGAAGCGTCTGGAAAGCAGTATCCAGCGGGGTGGTACTTCCTTCATGCTCCCTGCTGTCATAATGGTCATTTACGGCAATGAACCGCACTCCCATAAAGGGGAAAATCTGGTTGAGATAATCACCCAGTTCTATGTAATCCCTTGCAAACCGGGACATATCCTTTACCAGAATACAACTGATTTTACTCTGCTTTACCTGTTTTAACATCTCCTGCAGCCCCGGTCTGTCCATATTCGTACCGGAAAAACCGTCATCACAAAATTCTGCAACCTCCTGTCCCATTAGTTCAGCATCATTTCTGATATAATCTAAAAGCATTTTCCGCTGATTGGAAATACTGTTGCTTTCCCGCTGCTCTGTGGAAGCTTTACCGTCCAGGGCATCATCCTCTATGGAAAGGCGGAGATAGATTGCAATCTTCCTGCTGTCTGTCATTTTTTCACCTGCCTTTCCACCAGTGCATCACTGTATGTAAATAAGACTTCCACTCTTTTCCCTGGATACACATAGATTTTATCAATCAGCGTTTCGATAAGCTCCTTGGTAAGTACCTGTTCATTCTTTAATTTTATCAATGCACGGACTGCTTTCAAATAAGTTTCTCCGTCACGCTCAAGGCTCACTTCCTGTTCCTTGAAGCTGCTCTCCTGCCTCTCCAAGTCCCGCAGCCTATTTTCTTTGCACATCTTATACTCCACATAGTCTTTCTGTGAAAGATTGCCCATGCGGTATGCCATATACTTCCCGCTTTCTTCCTCTGCAAGTCTTTCTTTTGCGTAAGTTACGGATCGAAGGCTCCGCTCCAGCTCCTGCTTTTTCTGCCAGATGATTTCTCCTGCCTTATCCAGATATATTCTCTTTTTTTTCAGACTGGTATCAAACTCTTTTCTAACAGTGAAAAAGAATATCCGTCAGCACATTTTGGGGGATACGGTTAGAGGACGGACAACTATCCGTCTTGGTCGCCCCGCCGTTTAAGCAGAAATATCCATCTATCCGCATCCTGCTGCCATCTGCATAGTGCTTCACATAGCTGTGTCTTGTCATTTTCCGCCCGCATACGCCGCAGTACAGCACCTTGTCAAAAATATTTTCTCCGATTGGGCAGCCTTTCGTTGGATGAGCGTGGCTCTTTGTCTGCTCCCGCAGTTTCCTCCTTACTCTGGCCGCCTCCTTCATAATCTCTGGCGTGATTAACGGCTCATGGGCTTCTTCCTTTACCACCCAGTCATTTTCCGGCTTATGAATGCGGTTATTTTCATCCCTTGCAGTAATGCTGGTCTTTCCCTGTACCAGCCTGCCGGAGTAAGTGTCACTTTTAATAATTCGCTCCACACTGCCTTTATCCCAGCCCTTGTAAACTGCATCCGGCAGGCAGTAGACCTCTCCCGTCTTATGATACACTGCCGGTGGATTGATTTTACGGATATTCAGGTCATCCGTAACCGCCGTATAGCTTTCCGTCTCAATAAATTTCTGAAAAATATATCTGACAATCTCTGCCGTATTTTCATCCGGTATCAGCCTGCGTACTTTGCCCTCCCAGACAGCCTGATACCCATAAGGTGCAGGACCGCCCACATAAGAGCCTTCTTTTCTTCTCTGTGCCAGAGAAGCTTTTGCTTTTACAGAAAAATCCTTGGCATACATATCATTTACCAGATTCTTGATTTCCGATACCATCTGTTTCGTTTCATTGCCATCTGCTCCGGTATCAAAGCCATCCGCCACGGCTATGAAACGCACACCAAGGAACGGGAAAATCTTCTCTATATAATTTCCGGCTTCCAGATAATTTCTGCCAAAACGGGAAAGGTCTTTTACAATCACACAGTTAATGTCTCCCATTCGGACATCCTGCATCAGACGCTGAAACGCATCCCGGTTAAAATTAGTTCCCGTCTTTCCCAAGTCGATATAACAATCTGACACTTCAATTTTATCCGTATGTTGCCCGTTCCATTCCTCAATGAATTTCCTGGCAATCTCTATCTGTACCTCTACTGATTCATTCTTTTTCTCGTCTATATCTGCGGAGAGTCTGGCATAAATACCAGCCTTATACTGCCTGCTCTTTTGATTCTTAGCAGCACTCGCGGGTGTGTCCGAACCTTTTCCCGCTGACTGCCTCTTTGATGTTCTTCCCATACTCATGCACTCCTTTCCCTGCCGCTTTCCTGCCCCGAAAGTGCAGTGACATATTCCTGCATGATCCGGTATTCATCCTGAAAATAGAACTCTATCTCAAGCCTTTTATCCTCGTACACATAAATGCGCTTTACCAGACTCGTTAAAGTATGCCGGTCAATTTCAGCAAGTTTCAAGGAATCCTGAAATTTTGCCAGCCTTGAAGCACTAACTACACCCTTCTGCAGCATCCGCCGTATCAGGTTCTGCTGTTGTTCCTGTGCTTTCTCCAGTTCCTGTGCCTTGCGCTGAAACTCCTTGTGCAGACGTTCAAATTCTCCTTTGTTACGACATTCTGCCTTAGATCGTCATAGAGTCCTGCGCAGAGACCGTAATACTTATCCTGCTCCTGTTTCAGCCGTGTAAGCTCCTTCTGGCATCCCGCAACTGCTTCCAGATTTGTCTCTTTTTCTTTCGCCTGTTCAAAAAGTTTACTCTGCGCTAAAAAGTCATTGGCATATCTGCGAACCGCAATGCCCACCAATTCCTTTAAAGTATTTTCCTCTATGCTGTGGCGGCTGCATCCCTCGCCCCGGTTTTTTGTGGAACAGATATAGTACACCTTATTGGATTCCTTATACCGGACTCTGCGCCGCACCATCTGTTCTCCGCAGTCCCCGCAAAACAGAAGTCCCATGAATGGACTTAAGCTTTTGCTTTCCGGGCTTACCCGTCCGTCCGTCTGAAGAAGATTCTGTACCGCTTCAAAATCACTGTCTGAAATAATAGGCTCATGGGTATTTTCCGCACGCACCCATTCTTCCTTTGGTTTCTCAACGCTCTTTTTCACCTTATAATTGACTTTCTCTGTCTTGCCTTGCAGCAGGTGCCCCAGATAAACTTCATTGGTCAGGATACGCTTTACCGATGAACTGCTCCACTGTGAACCGGAGCCGCCGGTAAACCCGCCCCGGTAGTTAAGCCCCGTAGACTTTTTATATTCTTTCGGGGAAAGAATGTGCAGCTCGTTCAGCTTCTTTGCAATGGCAGACACCGCCATTCCCTCAATTTTCCACCGGAATATCCTGCGTACAATCTCTGCCGCATAATCATCCACCACCAGCTTGTTCTTATTCTCCGGAGACTTGCGATAGCCATATACGGCAAAAGGTGATAAGCATTCCCCGGCTTTCCGTTTCACTGCAAGCTGGCTTTTTACCTTGGTGGAAATGTCCCGGCAATAAGAATCATTGATAAAATTCTTGACCGGAATCACGATCTGGCGTTCTCCGGTGTCTGCCGATATGCTGTCGTAATGATCAGTTAAGGCAATGAAACGCACACCAAGAACCGGGAATATCTTTTCCAGATACCTCCCGGCTTCAATGTAATCGCGCCCAAAACGGGACAGGTCTTTCACAACCACGCAGTTAACCCTGCCCGCTTCAATATCTTTCATCATTCTGTTAAATTCTGGTCTGTCGAAATTACTGCCGGAAAAGCCATCATCTACATAAATGTCATAGAGTTCAATATCCTCCTGTTCATTTAAAAAGGAACGGATCAACTCCCTCTGACTTCCTATGCTGTTGCTTTCGGCTTTAGATACGCCATTTATCATGGCGTTGCCATCATGCTCCGCTTTCACATTGTCATCTCTGGAAAGACGCAGATACATGGCGGCAAAGAATTTAGATTGTTCTTTCATGTTATCACTCCTGACTTTTTTGTTAGGGGGAAGCCGGTGGCTTTTCCATTCCATAAAATCAGGAGTTACGCTGATTTGTCCTGATATTAGGTTAGCATAGATAAGAGGATTTTTCAATCCAAATATAAATTTTTCAAATATGAATTTCGGATAACCTTTGCAGATATTCCGCCATTTTATCATCTATGCTGGCTCCGTCTTTTTGGAACCTGACCTTAACTACATAATCACCGATCCGATTGACATAGACATTGTTCGTCTGCCTTGCAAACGCATCCAGCTTCTTCTCCACAGGCAGGGATGTATCAATCTCTATGTCCCTCAAATCAGTCAGAGTGGAAATATCTACCGTCCTTATATCCACGGCAGCCATTTCTTCAAGTCTTTCCTTTGTCAGTTCCAAGGCTTCTCTCCTTTCCGGACAGCATAATCTTGCTGCTATCTAAGTCTATTCTTTTACCGGATTGTCCTATGCTATAGCATTTTTCACAGCACTACATCCCTGTTATTTCTTCCAATGCTCTCATACATTCTATAGCCCCAGCAACTGCAATACAGGCCGCCAGAAACATAACAGCAAGGGTGCCTGCTGCAGCACCCACAACGATCAACACGATTTTCATTCTTCTTCCCACTCCTTATCCATAAAATAACTGTCTGTTTTCTTCCTTATAATAAAGTCTTCCACATCCATAAGCCTGTCCGTGACCGGCATGGTCGGCAGGGTATTCAGAATTTCTGCCCGGTATCTGCCACGCAGGGATGCTCTGCTGTCTAAGATAGAAAATACCGCCGTGTCCTGTTCCCTGCGGATGCCACGCCCGAACCACTGTCTGAGTTTAATCAGCATTTCCGGGATAATGATGTCCCTGCGGTATAAATCAAAGTCCTCATACTGGTTTCTCTGGTATTCCATGACCGGATCCGGCACGGGAAACGGCAGTTTTACTACAATTAGGCTGGAAAGGATATCCCCTGCAAGGTCAATTCCCTCTCCGGCACTGTCACTGGCAAACAACACTCCGTTTCCGCTTCTTCTAAAGCTACTTATTACATCCAGTCTGCCTCTGCCCATAAGAAACAACGGATAATCAGAAAGCTGCTCCTTCAGACCATAGAACACCCTTTCCATGAGCCAATAGGATGTAAAAAGGATCAGGGTATGCCCATGAGTGGCAGACACTATCTGCAATATTTCCGCCATGACCGCCTGTATGTAACTGTCATCCCAGATATTCGGAAACGGCATACGCTCCGGTATATAGAGCAGACCGTTACTCTGAAAATCAAAGGGTGAGGGCTTGCTGGTTTCCATGATTCTTGATAAAGCTGCAAAGGAAAGCCCTGTCATTCTCTTAAAGTGCCCAAAATCCCCCCAGACTGACATTGTGCCGGACGTAATAATAACCGGTATCGGTCTGCTCCAGATGTCACGGAATAAAACCTGTTCCAGTTCCATTGGAACCGCACACAGGGCAAGCCTGCCGTTCTCCCTTTTTTCCATCCAGCAGATTGCATTTCCGCTGTTTAGAAATACGGTCAGCTTGTCCGTCAGCTCCTGACAACGCTTTTTCAGGCCCTGCATCCGCATTTTTTGTCCGCTGTTTTCCTGATAGGATAAGGGAAGCTGCTCTAAAGCCTTTGCCATGTGCCTTATGTAAATTTTTTCCATGGAACCTATCACTATTTCAATCCTGCTTCCCTCTCTGGTGTGGTTTCCTGCTAAATCTCCCGCCAGTCTGTCAAATATCTGTCTGTTATATTCCGCAAGCTGACTCCGCAATACAGTAAGTTCATCCATGCCTGTGGTTCTTCTGTTCACTTCACTCAAACCCACGATAAATTCCGCATCATGCTCGTCCCAGACTGTGCTGTACATTTGTCTTGCGGCATCTATCAGCTTGTGGGACTCATCAAACACCATTGCCCCATATCCCGGAAAAAGAGGTTTTCTGCCCTGCTTCTGTCCAATCAGATCGGCAAGGATATAATTATGGTTCGTAATCTGAAAATCAAAACTATCCGTCATGCACTTTTTCTTAAAATTCATAAATCTGCATAAAAGCGAATAAGGACATGACTTATTACAGCGAAACACGTTGATTCTGCCTTTTACATAGGGTGTCAGCACGGCATCATCCAAATCAATCCTGTCAAATTCCTGCTCCCCAAGCCTTGCCAGTTCCAGTATCAGATTGGCATCCACTTCTCTCTGCAAATTTTTTATGGATGTCTCATATATCTTCAATCTGGAGTCACAGACATAATGCCGTTTTCCTTTCCGCACCACAAAAGATAATGGTTTGTCAATTACATGGTGTTCTAAAAGGATCCCGGATATCTGCGGTATGTATTCCTCTGTCAATGCTTTCTGAAGGGCTATGGTGGATGTTGATATGACTGCCGGAATCTTCTTATCTGAATAAATGTTATGTACCGTCAGTGCAAGGATATATGCGTGAGTTTTTCCTGTCCCCACTTCCGCCTCACATAAAGCCAGTTTGTTTTCCTGCAATGCCCGGAGCATTTCAAGAGAAAGTTCTTTCTGTTTTACCCTCAGATTCATTCCATGTTTCGGTAAAATCTCATCAAATAAATAAATTAATAATTCTTCTGCACTCTTTGCCATCGTTACGCCTCCTAAAATTTCTTAGTGCCATAAAGCAGCACAGGAATAGGCTGGAAGGTATCGGTTTGGCTTTTTACTAACAAAAATGAGTTTCCATCCAGCCCATGATTTCTACTGCTTTATAAAAAGGTGCATCAGCCATCCTGCTGGTAAGCAGGCATCATAAAAGCCGCCCACATTCTTTCTCAAACGTGGGTGTGCATTTTCCCGTCACTTATGCGGGCCACTGGCGTGGAAGTATCATTATCTCCGACCGGTATCATCGCATCCTGCCCCACCACGGGCAGTAAAGCCACAGGTAGTTCCCGCTCAGGATAGTGCGGTTCTTTTCACACTGATCCGTCATGGCGTACCCTGACTTGTGCTTTCCGGCTCTCCGGCCGGTCGGATGTGTGCCTGATGCACAGATATGAAGTTGTCAAAGTACAGTAAAAGGGGAATATTTTTAAACAAAAGAAAACCCCTTCACCTAATTCGCCGCTAGGTAAAGGGGTCTGCCGAAAAAAATTTATTTTTTACAATAATTTTCTCAGTTTCTCTAATATCTTATATTTTCTTGACTGTAAGGTTGTTCTGGCTATTCCTAATTTTTTCGCCAGTTCCACCTCACTGATTTCCTGATAGAACAGAGCATGAATGATAGCTGTCTCCTCGTCTGTAAGTGTATGTAAGGCTTCGTTCAGTTTCTCCAGCATGACCGCCCGAACTGCCACATCCTCTACATCCTCCGCTTCCTCTGCAAACTGCTTCTCTGCTTCCAAAAGCCGCTCGTAGGAATCTTCTCTGCTGGGAACGACAATCATCTCTCCGGTTTCCTTATCTACTCTTGTATGTTCCTGCTTCAGATCATAGGTAAAATATTTTTCCTTGCGCTGCCCTTTGTAATATGTCTCGTAAAGTTCCTTACTGACCTCAAAGATTTGTCCGTTCAATCCAATATAATATTTTTCTCTTTCTGCCATCTTTGGCTTTCTCCTTTCCGATTTTGTAAGTTTTCAAAATCGAAAAGGGAGGTGCCCGGGCATAACGTAATTCATTTAAATTATTGCACAATAAAAAAAGAACCGTATGACAAGAAAGTCGCAGGTTCTTTTCAGCGATAACAAACGATATAAAATATACATCCATTACTGCTATCACAAAATTCTTTCTTATGTTGTTTTAACTCTTTGACAAATTCATCTGATTAAAATGTTTAAAAATATCAGTCTTCCCATTGATCACTCTTACAGTTACGCTTTCAAATTTCTTCCCTACGCTCTTATCCTTTGATAATTGCGGATTATACGAAACTGATTTCTGATTTTCAATATTCCTATCATAATAGGTTAAAATACCTCATAAACAGACCTTTTATTTACTTTCAGATGATTTATCCACAGCTATAACAAGCAGCACAATATACCAAAAGTCCATAAAAAAACAGAGTACCAGAAATATCTTTCTGTCACTCCATTTCTCGGAACACACTACACATCTTATTTATGTACAGTTTACTCTGTCACCCCCCGTCCTTTCTTTTGCTACAAAATTTCGTTATACAGTTTTAGGAATATTTAAATAAATGCTTTGTACAAACCAAAGACTATCTTCTCCCTGATCTTCCCAAAAAGAATATTGCCCATCATATATTTCAACAATTTTACGAATGGTATCTAAACCAAATCCATGCCTATGACTATCTTTCTTTGTACTTACCATTTCAGGATTAGTGGAAAATACGGATTGTTTTATAGTATTTTCAGCTTCTATCTCCACAACCCCATTTTCTTTTCTAATAACAATCCCTACCTCTCTTTTTCCACCTATATCTTCACAAGCTTCAATTCCATTCATCAGAAGATTATCAATCAGACTTCCCATGTCCATACTTTCTATTTCTACCGGTTGTCCAAAAACTACATAATGAAAACTTATGTTTTTTTCTTTACAACGTTGCATTGCCTTCATGAGGGCCGCATTTAAACCCTCATTTCCTGTATCTGTTGGAACCTCCAGACAATTTTCCCATTCAGAGCCCAACCTTTTAATGCACAATTCCGCTTCTTTATATTCTCCCTTTTCCAAAATACGGGAAATCGTATCCAATTTCATCTTCATATCATGTTTCATGTGATTTGCCTGTCTTCCTATCTTATACAATTCATTCAGCTGTTCTGCCTGCAGGTGCTGTTCCTCATCAAGATATTCACGTTCCAGTTTTTCTTTCCTGTATTTATCCAAGATTCGATAAAACATATTCAAAATAACTGTTATTGCAAACATTACCCCCATAATTTGCAACGATAAAGAATAACGCTCCATCTGCGATAATTCTTCAGATTCCATACGGAACATCCCCAATGCTAAAACAAACAGTAAGAAGAACATCCCTGCCATAGTCCAGTCCTCCAGCTGCACAGCTATCTTATTTCTTCTCTTATAAACCGCCAGTATAATACGCCCAAGTGAAAATTTTAACGCTGCTGCTGCAAGTGCAGAATATGTCCGCAAATCCCCACTGTTCTTCAAAAGTGCACCAATACCCTCTCCAGTGGCAATTCCCAAGAATGTAAACATGATGTATGAGCTGACAAGTGCAATAATTACCCACATAAGACTAATGATTAAAAAATCTGTCCGCTTTCCCTCTAAAGCTACAACACTATAAAGAAACAAAATTCCCCCGTAGAGTAGTCCAATCACCCCCTCAAATCTACTAAATCGGTTGAGCAATGTTACAGTCACAAAGTATGTCAAAAATCCTGCCATCCATAAAGAGAACGCTTGTACTCCCTTATATTTTTTTTGAAATCCATGATTTATATACTCCAATGCGATTACCGATGACAATGCATTTATAATATAACCAGTAATTTTGCTCCTCCCCCTCTTTCTATCGGTTTACTATTTCCGTTATCTCTTTTCTTCTGTTCTTTCCCATATCCAGTTCCATGCCATTAAACAGCCTAACTGTCCTAACGCCTACTTCTTCAATCGATTTTACATTTACCAAATAATTTTTATGTATTCTTACAAAACCATAATCCTTCCACTCATTCTCGATGGACTTTAAGGTTCCGTACATTTGAAGATACGTCTGATTCCTCATCCATACTGTAAGCGCATGACCATTACATTCGACATAGACAACAGATTCTAAATGCACATGCTTCATACCAAACCCATCTCTCATCCGATAACGAAGCTTTACTTTTGTGGTTATACCTAAATATTTTTGCAGTGCTTTTAACATATCCCGCTCCAAGGAGCTTTTCCTTACGAACCACAATGGCATGTATTCATAAGCATCAAATACAATACTTTCATAGTTAGATACAAACACGACTTTCAAATGTGGATTCTTTAAATAAAGCTGACCTGCTAAATCAAATCCATCTATTTCTGGCATCTCCCAATCCAAAATACAAGACTGAATCCTTGACTTTGACTATCCTTATACATGGATATACCATCTTTATATAAATGAATGGAGATGGATTCTCTCTTCCCCTAATTTCTCCGCAGCTTTGTAAATTGCTATTTGAATCCGTTTTAAATCTTCCAGAGAATCATCACATACCCCTATCTCCAGATTTCCCATACTCATTCGTGCAAATCTCCTGTTTCCTTTATTTCTGCGTTTCTCTCTTCCTCATCCATCACATACTTACAACACTGCAAAACCATCTGATTAAAGGATATTTCCTCTTTGTCTGCTTTGTTCCTAAGCCATTCATAAAGGACTGAAGAAAATCGCACTGTTACCGGCATATTGGGATTAATTAGTGTTTTGTCTATACTGAACATGAAGTCGCACCTCCTATAATTTATACAATAAGTATAACTATATATGGTGCATATCGTATATAACCATAATCGGTTTGGATTTTAGTTACAAAAATATAACCATTTATATTTTCTTTCTTCCAGTATCCCAAAAAAACACTTAATTATTGATATTATTTGTGGTCACAAGAATCATTTTTCAGATAACATTAATACCATAATTATAATTCCACACAGCAAGCTGACAATCCCTGCCACTTTTACAACTGCAACTTTTGGAGCTTGTGGAAACCATATTTGAAATTTTTCATATGGAATAATAAATAATGCCGTACCCACCCCCAAAAATAATAATACTTTAATAATGTTAATAAAAAATCTCATCTTTTATCCTCAAATAACCTTCTTTATAAATATCGTTGTATTTTGTAGCTTTTCTCGATTCGGCTTCCCGACTTCAGGATCCGGTTACCGTCCTTTACGGCTGGGAGTTTCCCACGCCAGTCATACTCATAAAACACCGGCTTTCCGCTGGCGTCAGTCAGGCTTCTTACGCCTCCGTCTGCATGATATGGTGTTGATATTGCCAATATTACTTTACACATTTCTTCACGGAATCTTTAAGCTGCCTGCTCCAATGATTGATAGTATGCTATTTGTCCCTATTGGATTGGAAAATGTTTGCTCAAAAATATAACCTTCTCTTCCAGCAGTATTAGGACCTACAATGAACTTGTCCCCTGTCAATGTACTATCAATACCATTTCTAATATCAAAATCTGCATTAAAATGTGATTTATTTCCGTATGTAGAATTAGGTCCATGTCTATCAAGTATATGATTGTCAAAGGTATCATCACTTAAAGTATAGTTATCTGCTAGGTCAAATACTTCTTGGAATTTGCTTCCTGAGCCACTCTTACTACCACTCTCATAACTCCTCCAAGGATCTTTCCCATTACCTACTCCGCTGTCTTTGTATCCGGACTTACTGTCCAGTCCTAAGTCCTTACGCATCTTTTGGTAGGCTTCCTGGGGACTCATTCCCTCTTCTTTATACTTGTGGTATAAGTCCCTCTGTGTCGCACAGATATTGTGTCCTGTCGGATCTTTATACGTTATTGTATTATTCCTGCAGTATTCGTACAGGTTCAGTCCGTCTCCATAATAGGTATCTTCCTGTATGAAACGTCCGATCACAGGGTTATAGTAACGTGCCCTGAGATAATACTGCCGGGTAATGGGATCATACTGCTCGCCCTGATAACGGAAACGGTTCTCTACCTGCTCCTTGCAGCTTATGGTATTCCCAAAGGCATCATACTCATAATGGTTGAGTATTCTGTCCTGCTCTCTGCCCTGTTCTGATACTCCGCTCTCCTTATCCTCACCTCTGATGATATGGCTCACGCTGCCCTGTTCATCGGATACATAATGGTAATACGTCTTGGCGTTCTCGCTGTCAGAACTGATCAGCCCCAGTCCACGTATATAACGGATGATGTTGCCGCTGTAGTCCTTCTCTGCGACTACTTCCCTGTTTTCATTATAGAGGAACTGCACTAACCTGCCATTCTCTTCCATCTCTGCACGCAGGCCCTCGGCATCATAACAGTTCTTCTGGATATCTCCCTCTGCCGTAACGGCTTATGGTATCGCCATCTGGACTGCTCTCTGCGAGGAGTTCCCCGTTATGGTATAAAAAAAACCCTTTGATTCAATCAAACGCAGTCAGCGAATCCCGTGATATTGTCAATACAGGTTTACACTTTTTTCTCAAGAAACTCGACCTTATGCAGACTCCTGTAGGGAAGCATAGTATTGCTGCCGCTTAACCATTGGAGGCAACCCACCGTTAGCAGAACAAATTCTTCGATGATTCCAATAACTGATAAAATATCTCCAGATAATGGTTTTTAACTGTGCTACGGTCATCGAGGAGGTATCGTAACGCCCATAAAGTAATTCTGCTTTGAAGCGTGCCCACATACTTTCGCATCTGGCATTATCATGACATCTGCCTCCGGCACTATTCATTTGATATACTGATATTTCTTGTTGCCAAACAGAATAATGATATGGTAAACCTTCTACACCATTTACTCGCGGATATATATCATATCCCTTATACGAATCAGAGGTAACTTTATTCATATCTATTTTAACAACTCCATATCCACTACCAGATTGATTAAATCCATTAGCAACATTTTTTCTTGTTAGCATCCATCCTCTTTTACATATCCAAGCTACTTATCGTGGAAAAATCTCAGTAATATCAGCGTTATCTAATCGAAAACAATTGAGTATATTTATAGCCTTTTCAGATAATACCAAATATGATTTTTCAGTAACGCAAAAATCCATATTATCCCAATTTGAGTACATTTCATCCTGTACACTTATTGTTCCTTGTGGTAATAATCTATAAAAACAAGGCTTTTCTCTATCAGGATACATCTCTTCATATTCTTCACTTAAAGATATTTCAATATTTTGAAACTTGTATCCTTTTAACTCACTCTTTTCAATTGCCTGCTTTAGTTTTTCTGATATCAAAAAACAAGGAGTCACTTCTAAAATATCATCTCCCAACCATCCCATAAAAACAAAATGCAAATGAGAAATAATAGGTCTTTCTCCTTTAGTTGTGATAGCATCATAATTCTCATAAATGGTTCTTTCTCCTATTTCCCCTGCCACTTCTGGTTCTATCACAAATAACTTCATACATAATCCTCCTATTCAACATCAATTGGTGGTTTAAACAAGTGACCATACTTTTTATCAATATCCAATCTCTTCTGTAACAACTGTTCTTTGGTTGGATTAGGGAATTCCTTATAAAACTTATTCCACTCTTTCCTAATTTTGGATAAATGCAAATCTGAATTAATTTCTTTAGGAATTCCTCGTAAATTGTCTAAAGAATGCATCTCTTCATAAGAAAAAAGTCCCTTTGTTTGAGGTTTTGTTAATACTTGTTGTTCAACACCATGGTGTACCCATACTTCACCTCTTAATTCTGGATGTTCCTTAAAGAATACTTCTTTGTAATCAATTTTACTAGAAGGTGTACCACTCTCTCCAGCACCACTTTCCCCCACACTTGTTTCTTCCTTGCATGGGGTCTGACGTTTATCCTTGTACCCACTCGGATCATAGTACACCACCGGATTATTCTTACAGTATGCATACAGGTTCAGTCCGTCACCATAGTAGGTATCTTCCTGTGTGAATCTGGCACTGACAGGGTTATAATATCTTGCCCTCAGGTAATACTGTCCCGTCAGAGGATCGTACTGCTCTCCCGTATAGCGGAAGCGGTTGTGCACCTGTTCTTCACATCTGATGGTATTGCCGAATGCATCGTATTCATAGTGGTTGAGTACACGTGACTGTACATCCTCCTGTGGAAGCTCCCCGCTTTCCTTCTCTTCACCATTTATCACGTGGGTGATGCTTCCCTGCTCATCAGATACATAATGGTAATAAGTCTTCGCCTTCTCACTGTCAGAGCTGATCAGCCCCAGTCTGCGGATATAGCGGATTACATTGCCATCGGACTCCTCTTCGGCTACTGCCTCCCTGTTCTCATTGTAGAGGAATTTCACCAGTTGTCCGTTTTCTTCCATTTCTGCGCGCAGTCCCTCTGCGTCATAATGGTTCTTCTGGAAGCTTCCGTCTGCCTTAGTCACCTGCTCCAGCCTTCCGAAACCGTCATAGAGATAAGACATTTCTCCATCTGAGAGCATATTTCCGCTGTTATCATAGGTATAGTTCTTAACCTGTCTGATGCCGTCTGTTATCTCTGTCAGACGGTTGCAGAAGTCACTGCCATATGGATACTGCCTGAAACGGCATCCCGGTATTGTTTTTTCTTACTATTAATCCATTAGAAGTATCAAAATAAAACATTTAGTGGGGGCTGAAACTACTCCCCTTGGAATCAGCTTTATATTATTATAATGCGTCAGACCAACTACACATTAATTGGCATAGCTGGTCATTAATTTCATTATGTTTATTAACAAATAAGCTGCTACTGCCAAAAGTAAACTCTACTATCATACTCTCCTCTCCATAAACATACACCATTTTCTAAGCCACATGAACAAATAAATATGCTGCATCCACCATTTAAAAATTCCGATTTACTTATTACATATTCAATATTATTGGAAATAATATTTCCCTGCAATTTTAATGCTCCAAGCTTCGTTGCATTTGCCACAAAAAAAGCATATTTCATAGATTTACATATTACTTTATTTGTATAGTTCAAAAAATCTTCTATTTCCTCTTTATTTTTACAAATAATATACTTTTTCTGACTATCTAATTCATCTAACTTAGCAATTATTTTTTCCTGTAGTTGTAAAGTAGTATGAAGGTCATAAAAATCATTAATAGAAATCTTTATCCCATTATTTTCCCATTCTTTACAAGCTTGTAGTATTTTATTTCTTCTTTTAACTTCATCCAATCTTGCTTTATCCATTTATATCTCCATTTCCTAATTAAACCCATTAAAATCTTCTGGAAAATGTCCTGGGTATTGATTATATCTACCTTTGCTAAAGGGACTTCCTTTCGTGTCATCTGCACCGTGAAAATGATTTCCACGTCCCATCTTATCAAAGGGATGTTCTATAATGTATTTCTTCTCTCCACATACATCAAATTCATACACAATTCTATTTTCTGAAGTTCCATCAAATACAAATTTGTGAGTTTTATATTCTGCTGACTTTGGAATACCTGCCGCTTCCTTTGCCTCTCTAAATGCTTGTCTTCTAGTAGTATTACTACCACTCTCTCCAGCACCTGCACTCATTTCTTCCTTACATGGGTATTGACTATCATACCCACTCGGATCATAGTACACCACCGGATTATTCTTACAGTACGCATACAGATTCAGCCCGTCCCCGCGGTACTCATCCTCCTGCACAAACCTTCCAATCACCGGATTGTAAAATCTCGCCCGCAGATAATACTGCCCGCTGGTCTGGTCATACTGCTGTCCCGTGTAGAGGATTCTGTTGTGGAACTCTTCCATGCTGTTTTTGAGCACGCCAAACGCATCGTACTCGTACCGGTTTTCTATCTCACAGCTGCCTCCCGTGATGTAGGCAGTGCTGTTCTGCTCGTCCAGATGGTAGTAGTGATAACCACTCTTTTCCCGGTTCCACCCTGCCGCCACCCCATACCCGGGAATATAACGGCTTATGGTATCACCTTCTGGACTGCTCTCTGCCAGGAGTTCCCCATTATGGTACGAAAAACTGGTGACTGTTCCGTTTTCCACTGTCCCGGCACGCAGATACTCTGCGTCATATCGGTTTTCCAGATGCTTTCCGTCCGGCATCGTCACGGCAGTCTGCTGTTGAAATGCATTATACGAAAATACCTCTGTTCCCTCTGCCCCGGCTGCTTCCAGCAGATTTCCCTGCAGGTCATAACGGTATGCGGTTTTCTCTTTTTCAGAAAAGCGGCAGATTAACTGGTTTTTCCGGTTATAATGATACTCCTCCGTCCCGCTTTTATCCAGCTTTTTCAGGCGGTTTCCGCAGAAATCGTAAGAATATGCGGTTTCCTCCCCATCCCGGCTCTCACTTGTCAGACGATCCATAGAATCATAACGGTAGGATACCGCCAAATCCGTCAGGCTGTCACCGGAAAGTATGCATTTCCCCGTTTTCAGGGTTCGGTTTCCGTTCAAGTCATATTCATACCATAGGTCGGAGATAGTTTCCCCGTTTTCCCTCTGGAAATGCAGATGGATCATATTCCCATCCGTATCGTATTCATAGCGGGTGCAAAGACCATTGCCGTGGCAGATCTCCTTTAACTTTCCTCCCGGTGTATGGGCATACGCAGCCAGCATATCTCCATTCTCATCTCTCACACCGGATAAATTCCCGCGCCAGTCGTACTCATAAAACACCGGCTTTCCGCTGGCATCCGTCAGGCTTTCCAGACTACCGTCTGCATGGTAGCTGCACGAGAGGATTGTCCTGCCGGACGCTGACTTTTTCAGCAGCTTCCCGTCCGGGCGGTACTCATACGTGTAGCAGAAGCCTCCTGCCACTGCTTTCCTGACATTGCCTGACGCGTCATATTCAAAACTTCTTGTGACACGGTTCTCCCCGTTTCGGTCCGTTCCGGTCTCAAGCACCGGATTCCCGTCCACGTTGTAGGTGGTGCGGACTTCACTGCCGTTGCGGTCCACATGGAGTACCATGCGCCCCTCACGGTCATACCGGAAGGTCTCGCTGTTGCCCTCCTGGTCGGTGATCTCGCAGACCTTTCCCTGACTGTTGTAGCGGTAGGTGATCACGCCGCCGTTGGCATCCCTGGTACCGGTGACATTGCCCGCAAAGTCATAGGTATAGCCTTCCTCCCCGCCGTCTGCCTGGCGGATGTTTTGGATGCGTCCCCATGCGTCCAGGTCATAGCCGGTCTCATTGCCGTTGCCGTTTACAACACCCGTGATCCTTCCACGGCTGTCATAGCGGTATTTCTGGGCGGCACGCCCCGCCTTCCTGCTTCTTGCGGTGCCTGTCTCCTCCTCCCTGCCATGTGCGCCGTATGCATACCGGATCTCCTGCCCGTCTGCCTCTCTGGAGAGCGCCAGCCTTCCATCGGGAAGATACCGGTTCTCCTCCTGCACCGTGCCGGAACCGTCTGTTCTGGTCAGAAGCCTGCCGTACACATCATAACGGTACCGGTTCTGGTTTTTCGGGTATCCTGATTTTCCATTCTCCGTCATGCCGGTCTGCGGCAGGGTCTCCGCGATTCTCCGGTCGTTTTTATCGTATTCGTAGGAAAATACAGGTCCCAGACAGTCCTTCACATGGACAATGCGGTCTTTCAGGTCATAACCGTATCCCTGTTCCCATTCCCCCAGTCCCTTTCCACTGCGGACAATCCTTGTAATGTTCCCAGCATAATCATAGGTGACTGATGTCGTCCGGTCGATTCCGTTTTTATCGTCCACGACACGCTCCGATACCAGACGGTCGCAGGCGTCATAGCTGCGGAGGATGCGGTACCCCTCCGGCGTCACGATCCCGGTGCGGTTTCCATTTCCGTCATACCGGTAGCGGGTCACCGCATAACGCGGCTCTCCCTCCAGCGGTGCAAGTCCGCTGTCGAGCTCCTCCTTCCGCTCCGTGAGCCTTCCTGCACGGTCATAGCCGTAATGGATGACCTGACGCACCTCCCCGGAAACTGCCTTCTCTTCATAAACCAGCTTTCCCTGCACGTCGTAGTGGCAGGAAATGACTGCCCCCAGCCCGTCCTCCACACGGATCCTGCGGTTTCTGCTGTCGTAAGTGAAGCGCAGCGCCAAACCGGCACCGTCCTCCTTCACCAGCACGCCGTTGCTGTCCCAGTACCCGCCATGCCGCTGTTCCAGCAGCACGTTTCCACACCGGTCGTACTGCCAGGTGATCCTCTCATAGAGCATCACACCGTCTTTCTCGAGTGCGGGCTTTAACTGCTCTTTCAGTTCCCCAAACGCGGTATAGCTGCGGTAGGTGCAGCGTCCCTCTGCATCCGTTTCCTCCGTGAGGTTACCCGCAGGGTCATAAGTGTACGACGCCTGACGCACCCCGTCTGGTCCCGTCACCCCGGTCAGCCGGCTGCAGGCGTCATAGGTGTACGTAAAGCCTTCCCCGTCGTCGGTCTGCGGGTCGTAGGATTCCGGCATCACATGGCGGATCCGGTTGCCCTCACTGTCATAGAAGATGCGCTCGCATCCCCCGTCCGGGTAATGGATGCGGATGTTGTTCCCATCGCTGTCATAGTCATAGGTGGTTCCCTCCCCGTCATCCCTGCAAGAATCGTAGGCATTTGGGTGTACCCGCTTTAAAACGTTGCCCTCGCCGTCCCGCATCAGGCGCTCATGCCCGCCGTCTGGATTTTTCGTGTGGATGAGGCGGTCAAGGAAGTCATAGGAATAGCTGTATTCCCCGTGCTGTTCCTTCCACGCCTTTGGCAGATAAAGCGCAAGCAGGCGTCCCATGCCGTCATACATCCACCGGGTCTCATTGCCTTCCCCGTCCCGCACCAGTGCGCGTTTGTTTCTGGCATTGTACCCGTACTCGGTTCTGCCGCAGGCGTCCTCCTGCGCCATCATGCGCCCGGCTTTGTCGTACTCAAACGAACAGGTTTCCCCGTCTGCGAACCGGATCACGGACGGTTTCCCGCCTGCCTCCCCGTACTGGTACTGTGTCCGGTTGCCCTCGGCATCGGCAGTCTCCGTCAGCCTGCCCATCCAGTCATAGACAGACCGGTTCTCCCTTACCTGCAGACCATCCGTCCTTCTCTCTGCCGTGCGGTTATGGTGACCGTCATATTCAAAAGCCGTCTCTCTGCCCGCGCTGTCCGTCCGGAGGATCTCGTTGCCCGCCGCATCATACCGGTGCACTGTCCGGAGTCCGTCCGGCTGCACTTCCTCGGTCAGCCTGCCCGCTTCGTCATACGTCCATGTGGTTTTTCTGCCCAGACGGTCCGTGCGGCTGGTACGGTGTCCGTTCTCCCCGTATTCGTACCGTTCCTTTGTCCCGTCTGATAGGATGTCTCAAGGATTTCCCCAAATTCATTGTACCAGTGTTCAACCGCTTGTCATGCACACTGCTTACGATTGTCACTCTGGTTTTTTTCCGGGTGGTAGTCTGCCCGGTAGGTGTCCCCGTTTGCCAGCGTCTGCAGCACCACCCGTCCCGCATCATCATACCGGTTCTCAAGATAGGTGACCTTTGCCTGGTCCACCGCGCGTTCCAGGTAACCGTTGCTGTCATATTCATAGTGGGTGACGCCTTCATCCATGTGGATAACGTCTGACAGAAAACCGTTTTCATACCGGTACTGCATCGTTCGTCCCATATGGTCCCTGATCTGGACCAGCCTGCCGTCACGGATTTCCACATCCAGGGAATATCCAAGCGGCGTCGTGATCCGGGTTAAGCGTTCCCCCTCATAGTACAGACGCACACACTGTCCGTTCCGGTCTTCCGCCGCAGTCAGCAGTCCCTGCCCGTCATAGTGGTAGCATTTGTAATTCCTGCCGTCGTAAATCCTCCAGCCGTCGTCCTCTCCGGTCAGCTCCAGCCACTCACAGCCTCTGGTGACATTGACCGCATGGGAGCCGTCCCACGCAAAGACCGCCGTGATCCCGCTATCCAGCTTCGCATGGAGTCTGTTGCCCGAGCAGTACAGACGGCATTCATATGAAAAACTCCATCCGGGACCCAAAAGCCCTGCCTCCCTGCTCGTGGAGTTATATTTCCTCTGCACACGGAGATCCTCCCGGATATCCGGCAGTGTGAAGTCGGTCGCGGTGATCAGGAACGCCCCCGTAACCACGTCGATCGGTTCTCCAAAGAACTGCCCCAGCCCGCTTTCTATCAGGTTCTGTTTGATGACCTGAAGCAGGTCGACATCCCTGCCCGCCAATTTGTTGATGCCTAGATCCACCGTTGTTCCAAAAGTAGTTCCAGCCAGGATTCCGACCGCTTTTTCCACCCACTTATTATCTGTATTGAGCAACCTTTTGATTTTTTCTGTTCCGGCAGTTCCTAACGTTCCCTTGGCAAGACCCGCAAAAGCGTCCAGACCCAGATTTTTTAAATCCACCTTTCCCGTCGTCAGATAATCATTGACTGCGCCAAACAGCATGGTGCCTCCCATCTGGAAGAGGAAATTCGCCACCTTGGTCTTCGGGCAGATTCCATTCCAGAAGGACATTGCCTTTCCCGCAAACTTCTGGACTTTTGACACTTTATCCGCCCCTGAAAACGCACCCACCAAAGCCTTTCCCGAAACCACGTCAAACGCCACGTCCGTAATCATGGAGGTGATATCATAGGCGGTCTGATTGCCGCCAAAAACAGTATCCCGCAGGAAGTTTGCCGGCCGCGACGCATCCATCGCATTCATCTTGCTGTATCCGTCCAGTCCCTCAGCGATATCTGCCACCGCAAATGTCGCCTTGACCCCTGCCGCAATGGCAAACGGTGCCGCAAGTCCTCCCGTCGCCACGGTCAGTGCGGTCAGACCCACAACCGTCACCAGACTTATCACGCCGTCCACAATCTTTCTCTTGCTCTCCTGCTTCTTCGTGATCATGTCTTCCTTGACCGCATTGTTTTCTGCCTCGCGTGCCTGTGCGTCAGCCGCTTCCTGCTCACTCAGCAGTTCATCCCCCGAGGGGACTGCCGCCGGGGAAGAGTCAGCCTCCTGCACGACCAGGGCAGACCGTACTTCCGTCCCCGCCTCCATGACGATGCAGTCGTCGCTGCTCTCCCCGATCTGCATGGTCAGCTTTTGTTCCCCGCAGATCATCAGATCCTGCATCGGCTTCTCTTTATCCGATGCCATCCCCATCTGCGTCTTCAGCTTTATATCCATGCCGGTCAGGGACAGAAAACCGCCGCCCTCCAGATGAAGCACTGTCGCGCCTCCGGCATCCGGGGCAAACTGGAGGGATGCCGGCGTCATATCCATTGCGCTTCCGCTCGGGTCAGAAAAGCGTTTGTTTTCCGGCGTACTGCATGACCCGGACGCGCCCTCCCCACTCCTTATCGCATGAACCGCAACCGCCCCCTGCTCATCATGATCCGGGAAATAGATATGTACCTGGCTTCCCTCCTCCGGCATACAGTAAAAGCTGCTGCTCTCTATGGCGTAGGTAAAATACTTTGTCTTTTCGGAAGCCTCATACTCCGGATCGATCTCGAAATGGACGCGTATCCGGTTCCCGCTGCGCTCCATGACTGTCGCCGGGATGCTCATGCCGAAAATTCCCGGGTTTTTCTCTTTTTCCCTGCGGATTCCCGCCCGTCTTGCCAACACGTAACTGTATACCAGCTCCCCTTTTTCCGTGTGCAGGCGCATCGCGGTCACAACCGCTTCAATCCCGTTAAACGTCAGCGTTTCCCACATCCGCAGAAAGAAACGTACCGTCACATTCCAGCAGGAAGCCTCCTGGGAAAGCACACCCTCATTTTCCAGCACGCGCGCATAATGGAGCATATCCTTCTCCATCGTGTAGCCCTGCCGGTCAAGAACTGTGCCATAAGAGATCTCCGGGACGCCAAAATACACCTTTCCGCAGGCGTCCGTGGCATCCGCAAGAAGGTATGTTCCAAAGTGGCTTGCCAGACGGCGCAAAAACACCCAGTCGCTTTCCTCATACTGCAGCAGAAATTCCGGGATGCACGCCCCGCCCGTCGCATGATCCGTCACACCGGACTGCCCGTAACCGGACAGAACTCTCTGTACCACTTCCATGTATGTCAGTGCGCCGTTCTGGAAGCTGCGGCTCTTTTTCACGCGGTCCCAGTCCATCGTGTAAGACCAGGCTTCCAGGTATAAGTAAAAAAGTCCGTTCTCCCTTCTGGCAGAAACCGTCTCCAGCTTTCCCCGGAAAACCACCTGCCCGTTTGTCTTTTCCAGCTCACGGACAGTTACGCCGGCGTCAGAGGACATGGTGACCAGTTCATCTCTCTGCTCTTCCTCGATCAGGATTTTCAGTGTGAGTCCTGCGTGGCAGTTCAGTCTCTGCGTCAGCACAAGCTCCTCCACTGCCAGAAGTCCGGCAAGCTCCAGTTCGATTTCCAGTTCCTTATATGTAAGCTTCATGCACCCTCCTCCTTTGCCTACTCTCCCGTGCCCTCCACCTGCCCGGAAGTAATGATCTCGATCTCCCCACCGTAGATACAGCGAAGCTTTGCACCGCCAAGAAGCGGTTCCATCCCCCGTGTCTCAACCCCTTCTTTTCCGTTGTCCCACTTGGTTCCTGCCGGAATATTTGGCGTACAGACCCCGACGATTCTCGGCACTCCCTCCTGCGCTTCCTGCGTCGTGATTTCTTTTTCCCCGCCCGTAAAATGGTTTTAAAACACTGTCTAAAAAAGTGTCGGGACATTCTTCCTCCACCGCCTTTTGTATGCGGTCAGCCTCCGCTTTCGTACTCGGATTTTCCATGCTGTAACAGCCACCAAAGCAGCGCACGTTCACCTCTCCGACACTGTCGTCCACGGTCATCTGTGGCTGCTGGCGCAGGAATACTCCATGCGTATCATCCAGCACCAGATACGTCTCCCGCATTCCCATACTGCAGCGGATCATCGCCGTATGCACCACATAGGTATCATTCAGTTCTGCCATTTACTCCACCTCCACTTCCCGGAAAATAATCCCGACAGGATTTCTGCGCAATATGCTCTCCACAATCTCCAGACTGACAAAAGGATTGCGGAACTTTTTTGTATCTGCCAGAAAAACTTTGTGCTCTCCGATTTTTTTGCGATCCAGCACCAGTCTTTTCACGCTTCCGTTCGGATAATATTCCGTGCTGTCAGAAAGCATCTCCTGCTCTTCCAGCAAAAGCGTATGGTACAAAAAGATCTTTCCCCGGCTCTTATCCACCAGCGACACGGACCGGAAAATCATGTCGTCCTCATACACGTCCAGCACCTTTTTCACCATATCTGATACCAGAGGAATTGGACTCTGAATAAAATCAGGAAGCGCTTCCCCGCTATCTGCGGCAAAATAAAGCGTCGTGGACGGCTTGATCACCGCCGCATCCTTCCTGAAAAAAATATGTCTTGGTCCACAGATATCAAAATCCCGCAGCTTTGCCATATCCTGCAGCATTTTGTCCTGCTCCATCGTAAAAAATCTCATTCCTGCCGCCCCCTGTCCACCAGAATCAGTTGCAGCTGTTCCGGCTTTAAATGAATAAACGGAAGTTCCTCCTCTGCAAAGACAGAATGAAGCATATCTGCCCCTTCAAAGTCATTTTCCTCCCAGATACATCCCGAAAAATCCGCCTGATGAATGACCGCGTTGCGGAAGCTGCAATTTTTTATCCGGCATCCCAAAAATCTCGCGCCCGTCAAAACCGCATCGTCAAAGCACATATTCTCCAGTGTGCAATCCTCAAACACAATAAAGTACAGCAGCTTTCCCTTACAGTCGGAGTTTTTTAAGTCCGCCTGGTACCAGTAGCCAAAGACCATCCCGGTCTCCTCATTTTTCGTCTGGCGCAGTGCCCTGTCCCAGTCGATCTGTTCTTTTTTCTCTCTGTTTACATGAGCGACCAGTTCTGTGTGATCCCGGTATTCTCCCCAGTAAACCGCCCAGGTATCTGATTTTTCTATTTCAGCAAAATCCGGATTTTCCTCAACATCGCGGAATATAAAACGCAATACCTGCGCCAGCATCAAATTGCAGTCCATGACAGCCGATGCGACCAGATTCTGAACATCATAGCGGTTGACCTTACCCCAGTATTTCCGGCTGTTTTCCATCAACTCTCTGCGGATATCCGCCCACATCGGAAACAGAAAATCCAGTGAAAATCCAACCTCCGCCGGTTCGGTATCCAGATACCACCTGGCATCCATCGCCTGCGCCAGAATCTGGTACTCGCCTTTTTCCAGCCCCACACGGAGCAGGGAAAAATGCAGGAACATCATTTTTTCTTTTTCCAGCCGGACAGTCTCCAGTCTGATTTCATGGATGGCGTCGCAGATCACCGCAGAAAGCTGCTCTGTCTTTTCCTGCAATTCCCGGTAAAAAAGTTTCTTTCCCTCTTCCAGAACAGGCTCTGCTTCTCTTGTAAAACATTCGACCGCTTCCTGTCTTTCCATATCCTGTTCCCTCCTAATCCACTTTTACCTCGGTTCCCTGAAGCATCAGGACTCCGCCCGGATGCATCTGCAGGCAGCCTCCCATCGCACACGCAACAACCGCCGTGTTTTCCGCCGAAAACTCCATTTCTGTCTCCGATGTTAATTCCACGTTATTCGATGCCTGAATCAGCAGCGTATCCTCCGCATACAGGGAAATATCCCCGCCGTTTCCGACCATCACACTTGCCAAACCGCCCCGGCACGCCAGTCTTATCCCGTCTTTGCCCATACGGAGCTCCTGGCCTGACGGATTGCTCAGATATTTTGTAGAAGGATCCCCCATACGGTCCGGCGCCGCGCCACCCTCTTCTTTATAATCGCTGACTGCACTGATTGCGACGGCGTCTCTCGTATGTTTGGTCGGGAAATATACACGCACCTGATCCCCCTGTTCCGGCATATAGTACCAGCCGCTTCCATCCGAGGATGCGGACAAGGTAGAGAAGGGGAACCAGTACGCATCGTTACTGTCCCTGCCATCGTCTATTTTTAAATGCACCCGGATCTGTATCCCGGAAACCTCCAGCACGGTTCCCTCCAGCGCTGCTCCCGTCAGATGCGCCGGATATTCCGTCTTCACCAGGATCCCTTCCGGCTTTTGAATACCGCAGGTTCCCACAAGCCGTCCATGCTCCAGACGGAAACCATGCTCCATGACAGAAAGACTTTGCCCCTTCGTCTCTATCTGCTCAAAAAGTCCAGCCACCACTTCTGTCCGTCCCTCCATGATCAAAAACTGGTCGTCCCTTACATCTTTTCCTGCCTGCTTCCAGTAATAGTACGCGCCAAGCTCCTTTCGGAATCCCGTCATTTCAAACGCACCGTCCACACTGGGAAGAAACGGAACCCCCGCATAAAGTCTTAAGGTGTCCGATGACGAGAGACTGGTGAGCGGAGCGTTCAGAGACGAAAACAACCGCTTTAAAAACTGCCAGTCCGTCTCCTGATACTGAACCGCTATGGACGAAATGGGGACGTCCGGAAATGCGAGCTGAATGTCACTCCCCGGATATTCCCTTAAAACCAGTTCCGCCAGTTCCCTATATGTCATCGCCGTATCCTGAAAAGAGCGGCAGCGTTTTTTCCTGATCCATCAAAATGCTTCTGCTGTATGCAGTCACCTGGACGCTGCTCACATCCCCTTTTCCCGTGACCAGAAACTTCATGATGATTCCGGAAAAAAGGATAGATAATCAGAATCTTCTTTATAAGATGAACAGTATGATACAGACGATCAATAATCTGGATTATGTTCCACCTGTGCAGATGCCGGCAGATATCCGTACAACAGCCTGGCAGGACTGGGAACGGCTT
>ENA-OPYX01000169-OPYX01000169.1-human-gut-metagenome-genome-assembly--contig:-NODE-169-length-38017-cov-3.477699_pt1 | contig 38017 bp, 44 predicted proteins | sample MGYA00242639_ERZ504486 | MGnify/ENA primary metagenome ERZ504486 (study PRJEB26092, sample SAMD00036296) | human gut metagenome | host: Homo sapiens | study: EMG produced TPA metagenomics assembly of... | reverse complement strand
TGTCCTGTCGGATAGAAGTATGTGAGAAAGCACGGAAAAATGACAATAAGAATGGCATATGAAATGGTCATGCCCTATCATCTTCATATGCCATCTTATTTTTTAGAGACATTTACTGAATATCCCTGAATAACACGATAAATCCAACTGATTCATTATAAGTCAGTTGGATTTATCGTGTTATTTGCGGAATGTCCTTGAAATGACAGGTTGTTTCAATTCTGCCTGCTCCGCTATTATTCGAGAGAAGTGGATGTTATTTGCATATTTCTACTATGTCCAATTCTCTTTCATGAAGTTGGCTTCCTCATTTCTTGGATTTCTTTTTCTTATTGTTATCGCTGTTAAAGAATTGTTTCCAGTCGTCTTTCGTTTTGGGACCGCGTTCTTCAATGTAGCCACGTTCCGCACGGCTGGGTCTTCCTTCTTTTGAGGTCGTTTTTTTATTGGACCTGTCACTTTTTTTGCCGAATGAAGCATTCCTTGCTGCACTGCTTCTGCGTTCGCCATTGTCGTTTTTGCCATTATTGTCACCGGCAACTTCTACTACAATTTTCCGGCCGCCATTCAGATTAACCTTGTTCAATGCTTTAATCACGTCCTGTGCCTGATTTTCTGCTACTTCGAAGAAAGAGAAATTCTGCATCAGGTCTATTCGTCCGATGGTAGTACGTTGCTTCTTCATGTTGCGGTTAATCAGTTCTATGATTTGGTTGGCATAGAAACCGTCTGTCTTTCCTACATTCAGGAATAGACGGGTGTATCCTTTTTCTGCTTTACGCTCTGTCTTTTCACGAGCACTGCCATGATCCTTGCGTTCTTTGGAGCCACGTTCGCTGCGACGGTCATTTGTGCTGGGAATTTCTATTTCCGGAGCGTTACTATAGTATTCCAAGAAGCGGTTAAATTCCATTGACACCACGCGCTTTATCAGATCTTCCTTTGAAAGCCATTCCAGTTTACGATAGATTCCGGGTAGGAAGGATTCAATTTCTTCATCGTTTACTTTTACCTTTTCTATGTCATCTATCAATTTAATCAATTGCTGCTCGCAAATTTGTTTACCACTGGGCATCTCACCCATGATAAATTTTTTGTTGATGATTCGTTCTATCTCACGCATCTTTCCTTTTTCGCGCAGGTTGATGATGGCAATAGAAATACCTGTTTTTCCGGCACGTCCTGTACGACCACTACGATGAGTATAGCTTTCTATATCATCGGGCAAGCCATAATTAATGACATGAGTAAGGTCATTTACATCTAGGCCACGGGCTGCTACGTCGGTAGCAACTAAAAGCTGTAAATGGCGTTGGCGGAATTTTTGCATCACTAAGTCGCGCTGGGCTTGTGAGAGCTCACCGTGCAAAGAGTCTGCGTTATAACCGTCTTGTATTAATTTATCTGCAATTTCCTGAGTTTCTTTACGGGTACGACAGAAAATGATGCCATAAATCTGTGGATAATAATCCGCGATACGTTTCAATGCGGCATATTTGTCTTTAGCGTGTACTAAATAGGCTATGTGATTGACGTTTTTACTGCCCTCATTTTTGGTACCGATAGTGATTTCTTTTGCGTCATGCAGATATTTTTTGGCGATGCGTGAGATTTCCGGACTCATGGTAGCCGAGAACATCAAGGTATTCCGGTCTTCAGGAACTTTTTCAAGGATAGCATTTATGCTATCAGTAAATCCCATATTCAGCATTTCATCGGCTTCGTCCATTACTACATCTGTAATCGTTTCTAGTTTGGCAACCTTTCTTTCTATTAGATCAATCAGTCGTCCGGGAGTAGCCACAATAATATGTACGCCTGTTTTCAACATGCGTATTTGGCTTTCGATGGATGAACCACCATATACGGGAAGGATTTTCAGCCCGTCAATGTACTTGGAGTAATCGTTCAGATCGCCTGCAATCTGCAAGCACAATTCGCGTGTGGGGCATAAAATTAGTGCTTGAGGTGCACGGTGCTTTACGTCAACTTTTTGGATAAGCGGCAGACCAAATGCGGCTGTTTTTCCAGTCCCTGTTTGTGCTAGGGCTACTACATCGTTGCCGTTTCCCAATAAATACGGTATTACTTCTTCTTGTACCGGCATGGGATTCTCATATCCCATTTCTTTAATCGCTTTTAGTATTTCCGGGGAAACGCCTAACTCTTCAAATGTCTTCATTTATTTTCAAATATCTAATTCGCTGCAAAGATACGGATAATCATGGGATTATATGGCGCTTATGCAATATTTGTTTTTATCAGTAGTGTATTTTTAGGGAATATTGGCTAAAGCGTGTCGGGAAGTGATAAGAAAATTTTAGGTATAAGGTGAAAATACTCTGCCGGTATGGCAATTGAAATGCTTTATCGGTCAGAGTATCCGGATTAAAGATATGAGAATTTTATGGTGTCAGAGTGTTTGTATATGTGGCTGTTTATATTATTCATCTTCTTCTCTATATTCTAAAATATCTCCGGGCTGGCAATCTAGTTCCCTGCAAATAGCCTCAAGGGTAGAGAAACGGATGGCTTTCGCTTTCCCGGTTTTCAATATGGAAAGGTTAGCAGGAGTCAGGTCTATCTTCTCGGCTAAATCTCCCAGCGAAATTTTTCGTTTCGCCATCATTACGTCTAAATTTACTATAATTGGCATAGATCAATTCATTTTGGGTTTATTCGGGTTCTCATCTACTGCGCGCCACCAAAGGGTGTGGCGTTGCGTCAGTTTCTTAAAGGCATACAGACAGAAGCAAGTCCATCCAATGTTGATCGATATCCTCACTATTTTGTTGTCCAACAATGGATGTAACACAAGGAAATAGATGAATGAACTTACAAACAGAGTAGCTATCAGGCAAAGTATCAAATAAAAGATGCTTTTTCTTTTTGAGGGGAAAGTATTTTTTTCTTTCATGGCATTTTTCTTAAATGGTTAAATCCTGTTCTTCTTTCATTTTTGCCCCGATAGCAAATATCTCGGCAAAAAGAATGGGAATTATCACAGCTACCCAGTCGGGAGAATAACCGGCGTAGCTGATGATTTTGTAGCCCGGCAGACTGATTTGCTCAACTGCTGCGTTTCCTACAATCCATTCGTCAACAGCTATGAGGATTTCCAAGCTTGCACTGGTGTATGCAAACCAACGGAGGCGCCGTACATTGGCAGATGTAAATACTTCGCGGCGTGAGATGGAAATGAGCAACCGGATCAATGAGCAGAAACCGATGAGAAAAAGGAATATTCCGGGTATGGCAAGTCCCATGACAAGGATGTGCCAGGCCGATGGCTTGGCATACGTTTCTATTTCAGTCACTGTGTAGGGGAGTGTCCAGTCCACGCGGTTGTTGCTCAGTGAATCGACAGTAGTTTCAGGTAACGGCTCTACATTCAGCTTGACTGAGGTTGCATGATGGGGTATAATGTGGCGTCCAGGCTCATATATTTCCATTGCACTGTTATGTCCATCTTCAAATCCTTTCTTGAAATCTCTCCAATTTTTATCCAATCCTCCAAAGAAGTTTGCAATGATGGCTATAATGGCTATGACACCTAATATTCTGAACTTGTTCATAGTCTGCTCTGGTTTTTTTAAATGGTTAAATCTTGTTCTTCTTTCATCTTCAGTCCGATGGCAAATACTTCGGCTACCAGCAATGAAATGAATCCCAGAATGAGAGTCGCATCGGAAAAAGCAAAGGTATAGGAGAACTCGCATCCGTTGAGTTGCAACACTTGCGAAGCTTCATAATTTCCAATCACGATGGTAGCCAGCGTGCAGATAAACAAAAGTATCAATGCCCATCCTAACTTGCGCAGAAACTTCACATTCTTCCAGCTGAAGATATCACCGCGATTGATATTTCTGATCAAATAAAAGAACTGCAACAGGCAGAAAATTCCCGCTATTACCGAAATGAATGAGGCAATCCTGTTTAGTGCATGGAAGGTATCATTTTCTTTCGTTGGCGCCTCTACCATGCTTATAATCGGTATGATAGATGCCTGTTCTCCTGTCCTGACATTGGTTACACTTCCTGTCTTTTCAAGTAGATCGGTAGGAAGGGTGCAAATCATCTTATAATCGGAAATGTGGATATCCTTTCCTTTTTCTACACTTTCGTATCCGGCTTTAAAGGCACTTGTGAAAGAATGGAACATGATGCTCACTGTCGTTGAGGTGGAAAGGAGCAAGGCGATAAGTACGCAGACGCAAAAGAGGTTGAGTTTTGTTTTCATTGTTACATTTATGCTTGTGTGTTAGTAATTTCAGAGGGTGTTCCCGGCTGTGGCAAATGTTTGTTCAGATAGAAATACATGCCGACTAGGATGATTATGGCGGCTGCCAAAAGGATGTAAGTAGGTGTGGCGCCAATCATATCAACCGTTTTTTCATTCAACTCTTCTTGGGTTGATGTAGCCATGGCAATGGTAGCCAGGGAGTTATTTAGAAAATGCCCTATCATTCCCGGTATAATGCTTCCTGTGCGGTAATAAAGCCATCCGAATACCAATCCCAGACAGAAGGCGAAAGGTACTTGCGCCGGATTGACATGGATGAGACCGAAAATGAGTGCTGACAGGAGGATTGCCATACCGGGTCTTTTTCCGGTTTGCAGGAAATGCCCTTCAATGGCTCCACGGAACAGCAACTCTTCTACCAGAGGTGCCATGACGGCAATGGCGATGATGCCGAATACATTGCGGCTCATTCCTATGAATGTGTCTTCCACTAGGTTGGGCAGTTCTATGAATTCGCTGGCTACATTGCAGATGAACATGGCTGCTATAATGAAGGGAATACTCAATAAAATGGTTTTTGCAGGTACTTCAGTCCAGCTTGTCTTGTTGAATTGAACGTATTTAAAGTAGATCAGGTGCCAGATCATGGCTATTCCTGCCAGTACCATAACGAGTCCTGTCATAGAGGCTGTATTCTTACCTGCGGCATAAGCCAGATTATCATTTTCTGAAATTTCGTTCATCACTTTAATAATTCCCGCCGGAAGTCCTACCAGGAAGGTGAAAGCTAACTGATAAGCGAAGTAATAAAGTACTAATTTAATTGCGCGTCCCATAATAGAATGTTTATTGGTTTAAAATGGATTTGAATTAAGGGGTAGGACGGACTTCCGCATCCGTCCTGAGGGTATCTGTTTCTTTAAGTAAGCATCCTTGGGTTTCTCCTTGGTGCGATCAAAATCATGGTTGTTTTCATCTGGTTGTCTTTTAAATTTGGTTGATTTGTTTTTAGTTCATCAAGTGAGCAATGGCATGTTTGCATGGAACGTACCAATGGTTCATGAATAGGATAAGAAATGCTAAAATAAGGATAATTGCACTTTTTTGTTGTGCTCTTTGGGCCAGTGGGGTGTTGACAGGAATCTTGGTCAGGACCAGTCTTCCCAAAGCTATTCCCAAAAGCATACCCAAGCCTAATCCTATTTGCGGATATAAAAATCCGACCATCATTCCTATGTACATTCCTATGGTTTGCCACAGGCTGGTCGCATTCTTATTTTGGGTTTGTGTTTCATTCAAAGTTTCCATTACTTTTTGTTTTGTGTGTCGGCCAACAAGTTTGCGTTGTTGCCTTCACGGTAAATACTTTCTTGTTTGTTATGGTTGAAAGTGCTCTCTTTGGCGTTCCATTCAGCGTAGTTGAGTTTGATTTCATAGACTCCGGGAGTTACGGTAAGCAGATAGGCCGGCTTCCACAGTTCCCGGTAAGCATCCCAGCGATAAGCTTTTTTCTCAATTACCTGACCATTTTCATCGTGTTTGTACTCATACTTCAGTTTGCGTGTCAATGTTTTGCCGTCTTCATTCAGTGTGTACACGGTTGTGTTTGTGTCATTCTGACCGTAGATGTACTTTGTGTTTCCTGTTTGTGCGTTTGCTGTTGTTGTACAACTCATCATTACTACTGCAATTGCTGCTAAAACTGATTTTAATACTGACTTTTTCATTTTTACTTCGTGTTTTAATGTTTGTGTTTATTCTTTCTTGTTTCTCGATATTCATTTATCGTTTATCGATATGCAAATGTATATCTTATTTTGATACTACAAAAGAAAAACGAAAAAAAATATCGAAAAACGATAAAAATATATCTTTTTTCGTGCTTTGTAGGATGGAAGTGTATGAAGAAACAGATTTTATGCAAGAAGTGACTGGTATCGGTGAGTTAATTCTTCCGATAGCGTTTGCGTTCACTGGCAGGGGTGATTTTGTCTGCCCGAATTACATAGAATGAACTGTTTTCGAGCAGGCAAAACTGACTGTAAACGAAGATGTGTAGAAAGAGTAGTTTGAAAAGGGGAAGGCTGTACAATGCTCCCTTGTATTTAGAGAAGAATTTTGGCCGTTTTTTCCCGGTCTTTATGCATTTTGGGCAATAAGTGCATCTATAGTGTCATATTTTTCTTCAGGGCGAAGATACTTTACGAACTCAATGCGCATTTCTTTGTGGTAGATATTCTCCGAAAAATTGAGGATGTTCACTTCAATACTTAAATTGTTGCCGTTATTGATAGTAGGGCGGTGTCCTATGTTCAACATTCCTGCCCATTTTTTTCCTTCCACATATACATATACTGCATAAACTCCTTCCGAGGGAATTAACTTGTCGCTACAATCCACTTGCAGGTTAGCTGTAGGGAATCCTATTTTTCTGCCTACTTTGTAGCCATCTACCACTGTTCCATCCAGATAGTAGTTATACCCCAGGAATTTGGCAGCCTGACTTACTTTACCTTCTTTTAATAGTTGGCGGATGACTGAAGAGCTGATTTTTCCCTCTTTGTCTGTGTAAGCTCGCGCGCGTACTATATATATGTTCAGTTCCTCACCATAACGGCAATAATCTTCAAAATTTTCACTGCGGTTGTGACCGAAACGATGGTCGTAGCCTATAACTAATGTATGGATATTGAACTTGTTACGTAGCAACTGCATAAACTCTCGAGCCGAAAACAGTGAAAGTTCCTGTGTAAAAGGGAGAAGAAAGCAGTAATCTACTTGCATCGTTTCCAATAATTCGAGTTTCTCTGTTGGTGAAGAAAGTAATTGCGGACGATAAGCGGTTTGTATCACTTGTCTGGGATGTACAGGAAAAGTGATCAATGCAGAATATAACCCATCCTTGGCAGCGACCTCTTTTACTTGATTAATAAGAAAGCGGTGTCCGCGATGCACTCCATCGAAGAAGCCGATAGTGGCAACTGAAGGAGGCAATGTTTGATGGTTTATATCTGATATTATTTTCATTATTCAAAAAGTGAACTTAAATCTTCTCCAATATGGTAATGATAGGACTGTATGCCAAGCGATATTGCTGCCTGGCAATTGATTGCCGAGTCATCTATAAAAAACGTTTCTTCGGGCAAGATGTTTGCTTCTTTCATCATTTGCTCATAAATGTCTTTTTCCGGTTTGGCCTTGTGCATTTCAAAAGACAGAAAAATATCTTCAAAAAAGTCATTTACACGGAATCCCCGATAACAGAACATTTGCTCACAGGCATAATCCCAATGTATCCGGTTGGTATTACTAAGCAGGTAAACCATATAATGTTCGCGTAACTTTAGCAATAAGTCCAGTTTTTCACGAGGAATATCAAGTAGCATCAGGTTCCACATATCATCAATTTCATGGTCGGACAGGGCTTCGCTGACCTCCTTACGAATGGCTTTCCGGAATTCTTCCGGGCTGATTTCACCCAATTCAAATTGGGAAAAGAAACCTTTTCCCCTGAACTGGCATGCCTGTTTCTCTATATCTTGAAATCCTGCTTTACGAAAAGCATTCAGGCAATTGTCAAAATCCAGATTTATTAATACTCCTCCTAAATCAAAAACGACATTTTTAATCTTACTGTCCATAACTCTTTATGTGCTTTATTCTCTTTTTTAGTCTTTTTTCTGTATTCGTTTTATCCAACGGTGAATTTCACCAATCCACAATACGAATGACGTTCCTGCGATAATATAAATCCAAGTAATAAAATCCATAGGTTCGGTACGGAATACTTTACCTCCGAATTCGACAATTAGAATTTGTCCGACCAAAATAATGATAGCTACACTCAGCATACCCAATGCATGACGGGAGTCCTTAAATACAGAATGGTTGGTCCCGAAAACACTGGCGTTGAACAGATTCCAAAATTGTAGCATCACGAAGATTGTGAAAAATTGCGTTAAAGCTTGATCCTCAAATTATTGCCGAATCCATGGGGAAGGTGACCGAGGTTCTATTGTGGTGGTAGGCACCAACGGTAAGACCACTATTACTAACATGATTGCTGACGCGCTTGAACGACAAGGCAAGACAGTTGCCTGCAATCGTACGGGTGCTAATCTGGCCTATGGAGTAGCAACAACCCTTCTTCAAACAAAAGGAAGCGTTGAATGGGCGTTTTTGAGTCAGATGAACTGTGGTTGGCTCATACGTTACCCCAGGTTCAAGCAAGCTATGTTTTGCTCCTTAATCTCTTTCGTGATCAGCTTGATCGGTGTGGAGAAATCGATCGTGTACAGGATGCTATCGTGCAGGCCTTGAGCGAATCGCCCGACACTGTGTTGCTCTACAATGCCGACGATCCCTTGTGTGCCATGGTTGCGTTGCGTGTTCCCAACAAATCAGTTGCTTTTGGTGTGGGTGAAGATCTTCATCAGCAGCAAAATATGGTAAGCGATGCGCAGATGTGTCAGCGCTGTTCGGCGATGTTTACCTATGAGTATCGTCAATATGGGCAGTTGGGAACTTACTCATGTCCTAACTGCGGTTTTTCGCGTCCTAATTTAGACTTTGCGGCAAAGCACGCGGTATTCGGAAACGATATTTCTTTCGAGGTCGAAGAAGCTGCAACGGGTGCTCATGTTTCCCTTCGTGCTCAGCGTGCAGGCGTATATATGATCTATAACGTGATGGCAGCATGGTTGGCTTCGCATTTTGCAGGGGTAAGTGATGAGGTTTTTCAGCAAGCAATAGATCTATTCGACCCTCAAAATGGACGCTTGCAGTCACTTACCATTCAAGGTCGTCCAATTCTGCTGAATTTGGCGAAAAATCCTACGGGCTTTAACCAGAATATGAAGCTTATTACGCAGGCAGAAGGCAAGAAAGTTGCGGCATTCTTCATCAACGACAACGAAGCAGATGGTCATGATATTTCTTGGATTTGGGACTGTGATTTCGAAGAGCTTGCAGAGCAAAAAGACGTCATAGTATATGCAGGAGGTATTCGCAAAAACGATCTGCAACTCCGTCTTCGCTATGCGGGTATAGAGGCAAAAACCATCAACAGCGTAGATGAGATGGTGGATGAAGCTCTTTCAATGCCAGCTGAGTGGAAGATGTACGCAATAGCAAATTACACTTCTCTTCCTGCGGTACGGGATTCTCTCATGGCTCGCGCAGATAAAGAGCAAGTAGCTAAAGTGGCAGAGGGAACGAACGAACCAACTCGCAAAACTCATGCGTATGTGCATCAAGAAGGGGTAGAGCAATTTACCGAGCGACCTTTGCGCATCGTTCATTTATTCCCTGATCTTTTAAACCTCTATGGTGATGGTGGAAACGTACGCGTTTTTGGCACAGCGTTGCATGATGGACGTGGAAAGTTCCTTGATCTTGAGAGTCGAGGCGGTTCATTTCGGCGAAGAGGCTCATCTTGATTCGGCGGATATTGTCATGCTAGGTGGCGGCCCTGATAGAGAACAGAAACTTGCTTCTGAAGCGCTGTTCGCGATGAAAGATGAATTGCGTACCTATATAGAAAGCAATGGACCTCTTTTGGCAATTTGTGGCGGATACCAAATTTTAGGACGTCGCTGGCTTATGGGTGACGAAGAAGTTGAGGGCTTGTCTCTTATAGATGCAGAAACGCTTCGTGCAGGGACGGGCTTTGATCGTTTGATTGACAACATTGTTCTTTCTTCACCGTTGGCTCAAATGCCTGTTGTGGGTTATGAAAACCATGCGGGACGCACTAAGCTCGGAATGGGAATGGAGCCGTTTGGAAAAGTGGTTTCTCAGGTAGGGCACGGAAATGATGACATTTCTGGGGCTGATGGTGTGCACTATCGCAATTGTATCGGTACGTATTTGCACGGTCCGCTTCTCGGTAAGAATCCTGAAATTGCGGATTATCTTATCAAGGCAGCTTTGCAACGTCGATTAGGGCAGGATGCTTCGGTTTCGCTTGTTGCGCTCGATGATTCGATTGAACGTAACGCAAACGCATATATGGCTCAACGTTTGGGAGTCTCGTAGTTTTGAGGCTCCTCTTAACGAACCTTTGAATCACACCTAAGTTTTGTAAAAAATACGAAAAAGTTTCCAAATTCCGTGCAATATATGATTTTTGCCGAATTTGTTTGCGCTTTATACAAATAATTTGCATTATTAATCTCATGTTTGCTTCAAATAACAAACCAACAAAACGTTCCGCCCGCACTCGTGGGGGCGCAGAGCGTCCACATGCGGATCGTCGTGCTACTCGATCCGATGCTCAAATGTCGCGTAATCAAAGCGTTCATTCATTTGATCGCTCAGCGTATGGCAATAGTTCTGCACATAACTCTCGACGTAAATCGGCTGGAGCGGAAGCATATAGCGCAAGCAATTATGGTTCTTCTACGCACCGCGCAAATAACAGGTCTTCTAATTACATTCCTGCTACTCCTGCTGGTGCTAATCGCCGCTATGCCCAAAACGCTAAGAGCCGTGAATTTGTTCGTCAGCAGCATGAGCGTAAGAAAAAAAGTAAGCGCAAGCGCATATTGTTTGTGTCTCTTGCGGTAGTTTGCGTTTTGCTGCTGGGAGGAATTGGCGCTGCTTGGGCATACATTAGTCAGGTTGATAATTCGTTGCGCGACGACTTGGATGCCGATCTTTTGAATTCACTTGCAGTAACGGATTCTCCGTCCGATCCGTTCTATATGCTCTTGATTGGTGCGGATAAATCACAAGATCGCGATGAGTCTGGCGAATATGGCGGTTCATACCGAACCGACTCGATGATTCTTGCACGCGTTGACCCCAAGGAAAAAGGGGTAACGCTCATTTCTATCCCGCGTGACACCCAGGTAGATATTCCGGGACATGGAACTCAGAAAATCAACGCGGCTTATGCGTTTGGTGGAGCATCTCTTGCGGTTGATACGGTTTCAGAACTAGCAGGGTTCCTATCAGCCATTACGCCGAAATCGATTTCGATGGCTTCAAAGCGGTAGTGGATGCTTTGGGTGGCATCGAGGTAGACGTTCCTATGGAAATCAATGATGACATGGCAGGCGGCCATGTTGATGCTGGCCTGCAAACGCTCAACGGTGAACAGGCGCTTATCCTTTGCCGAAGCCGTCATAATTACGACGATATTGGTAACGGCGATGCTATTCGTGCTGCAAATCAAAGACTGGTGCTTTCCGCCATCATGGAAAAAAGTAATGAACAAGTTGTTACAGAATATTTTGAACTTTTTAAAAAAAGAAAAGATTATAAACAAATGTATCAAATGCTAGATCAAAAGACAGTCTATACTCCTACACAAAAATATTTTATTGAAAAGCATAAAGAAATCTATGATGTAATAAATCCAAGTAATATACAGGTAAAAGTAATAGATGAAAAAGATAATATGGTTCAATATCAAATATCGATGGATACTGTAGCTGGAAAAGTTAAATATAAAAATAAGATTGAAATTAAAAATGAACAAATTAAATTTAATAAGCAACTTATTTTTGATGAATTTTCTGATAAGAACAAAGTAAAAGTGATTACGACACAACCTTATAGAGGGTATATTTTAGATAGAAATGGAAAATATTTAGCTAAACAAGGAAATGCTTATTCATTTGGTCTTGTAAGAGGAAAATTAAATGGTGAAAATGATTATGCACAAATAGCTAAGTATTTAGAAACGGATGTTGAAGCCATTCAAAAGAAAATGAGTGCATCTTGGATCAAAGATGATTCTTTTGTACCTATTAAAAATGTATCAGAACAAGTAAAAAATCAATTGATTCAACAAGGAATTTTAAATATTAAAGGTGTTAAAATCAATACGATTTCTACGCGTGTTTATCCTTATGATAAAATAACATCTCATATCATTGGATATGTCCAAAATGTTAATTCAGAAGATTTAAAAAAACATAAAAGTGAAGGATACACAAGTAGTTCAGTAATTGGAAGAAGTGGGATTGAAGCCACTTATGAAAAGCAGTTACGTGGAGAAGTAGGTGGAAAAATTGTCATTGTTGATGAAAATAACAATATCATTAAAACAGTTGCCCAAAAAGAAGCTAAAGATGGAAAAGATATTCGTTTAACAATCGATATTGATTTACAACAAAGTCTTTATAATGAATATCAAAATGATAAAAGTGCTTCTGTTGCTTTAAATCCACAAACAGGAGAAGTTTTAGCGCTTGTTTCAACGCCATCTTATTCAAATAATGATTTTGTCTTAGGACTTTCAACGGATAAATGGAACGCTTTAAATAATGATAGTAATCAACCATTAATGAGTCGTTATAAACAAACTTATACCCCTGGATCAACTATGAAACCAATCACAGCAGCTATTGGTTTAGAAACAAAGACAATTGATCCAGATAAAGATTTAGGGGCTAAAGATAAATGGCAAAAAGATTCAAGCTGGGGAAGCTATTATGTAACAACATTACATGCTCCTTCACCTAATAATTTAAAGAATGCGATCACGTATTCAGATAATGTTTATTTTGCAAGAAATGCGTTAAATATTGGAAAAGATAATTTATTTAAATATTACAAAAATTTAAAGATTGGTAAAAAAATTCCTTTTGAACTATCTTTGAATAGAAGTCAATATATAAACAAAAATCAAAAAGTAAGTGATCAATTAATTGCAGATAGTGGTTATGGGCAAGGACAAATTTTGATGAATCCCCTACAACTTGCAAGTATTTTATAGTGCATTTTGTAAATAATGGTTCAATCTATCAACCCCATATCGTTCAAGGAAAAACAAGAACATGGATTAAAAATGTCTTTTCTAAAGAAACATCACAAACAATAAAAGAAGATTTAATTAATGTTATTGCAGACGAAAAAGGAACAGGCCATAGTATTTATCATGATAATGTGACTCTTGCTGGAAAAACAGGAACAGCAGAAATCAAACAAAGCCAAAGTGATACCACAGGAACAGAACTTGGTTGGTTTACAGTAATGACGACAGATAGTAAACAACCTCTTTTAATAACAACAATGGTCGAAGATGTTAAAGATAGAGGTGGCAGTGGTTATGTTGTTGAACATACAAAAACACCTTTAGATTTATATCTTTCATAAGTAGGTAAAAACTATGAAGAATAAGATAGTTTTAAGTTATCGATTCATTATACTAGTTTATTATTTATTGGCTTTTTTGATTGTTATTATGAATATTAATCATTTAGAAAGGGTATTAATCTATTCTTTGATTTTAATCGTTTTGTTTGGTCTTGTGATGAGTATTTATATAATGAGTATTCCTAAGTTATTATTGAAAAGTGAATATATAGAAAGGAATTTATCTACAGTAAAAGAAGCAATCGATAAAATTCATAATAAGTTTATTAATGACAGTTTAATAACAATATATATTTTTCTTTTAGAAATTTCTAATTATAAAGAAGAATATCAAAACTTTGTAGAACAAAATAGTAAAAGAATTTTTGATGAAAAGCAAAATAAACATTGGTATACTATAAAATTACAGTATTATTATAATTAACAGATACGGATAGGTTATTTAATGATAGGAGTATATTATGGCAAATTTACAAAAAGGCAAGATTGATATGACCACAGGTCATATCATGAGAAATATCATACTGTTTGCGATACCGATTATTATTGGAAATGTTTTGCAGCAGTTATATACTACGGTTGATGCACTTGTAATAGGTAAATACTGTGGTGATACATCTTTAGCTGCGGTAGGAACGAGTTCACAGCCGGTTGAAGTATTATTATGTGTCTTTTTAGGAATAGGAACAGGTGTGTCTATTCTTATTTCACAATATACCGGGGCCAGGGAATCGGGAAAGGTTGTTTCAGTATGTGGAACTTCAATAACATTTATATATATTATAGGTATTCCGATTGGAATTCTTGGATGGTTTGCAGCACCGTATATTCTGGAATTTATGAAAGTGCCGCAGGATGTGTGGAATGCTGCATTAATCTATACAAGGGTTGTATTCTTAGGCACACTTGGTAATCTGGGGTATAATATGAATGCTGGAATTTTAAGAGGACTTGGAGACAGCAAGGCTTCATTATGGTTTCTGGTTGTGTCCTGTGTTTCTAATATAGTATTTGATTTATTGTTTGTTGCAGGGTTTGGAATGGATGTAGCCGGAGCAGCACTTTCTACAAGTATTGCTATGTTCATTTCATGGATTGTAAGTATTGTTTATATAAGAAAGAAGTTTCCGGAGATACAGTTTACATATTTGCCTAGAAGATTTTCTGGAACAATGATGAAAGCTATTCTGGCTATTGGTTTGCCCGTTGGACTTAACAATTCTCTTTATTCATTAGGACATGTTGCATTACAGACATTTAATAACTCGCAGGGTGCTATATTTATGGCTGGAGGTGCAGTAGCAGGAAGAATTACAGGATGCGCTAACATAGCAATTACAGGATTATCTTCGGCGGCCACTACATTTTCAGGACAGAATTATGGTGCTAAGAAATATTCAAGAATTAAAGAGGGACACTGGAGAATTCCATTGTGTTCAGGTCTGATTACATTAAGTTTTGGATTGCTTTTTATAATGATACATAAACCTATAATCCGTTTCTTCTCGTCAGATGAAATGGTATTGATGTATGCTAGCAGACATGTTGTTGTCATGTTACTTTCACAGTGGTTTTATGCTATCTTTAACTGTATAATATCTATTGTAAACGGAACTGGAAAGGTGCGTTATACTACAATTGTCAACATTCTTATGCTTTGGGCAGTCAGAATTCCAAGTGCCTATATTATTAGCAGATACTTTGATGGAACATGGGTAATGTTGTGCTTCCCAATCTCTTTCAGCTTTGGAATGTTTGCAATGATAGGTTATTATCTGTTCTCACCGGCATGGAAGGAAGTTATGAGAATGGCGGAAAAGAAACAAAATGAAGGTGAGAAGAATCTGGCGTAAGTAATATTGCAGGCTTGCGAAAAGAGTGCAATAAGATTGATAAAAAATTAAAGAACAGCAAATCATCAACATACAACTATATATAATAACTTTAGATATAAAGAAGCAGAGCAAGTGCATAAGGCAATCGAAAACCTTTCAGTACTTTGTCTCTTATTTTATCTACTAATAGCTTACAGCTGAATTAAATAAAACAGAGTAAAGATTTTGTGAGTTGAATAAGAAAAAATGATTGACATAACAGAATAATCTGTCTATAATCGTTCTAAAAAGAACGATGGTAAAGGAGGTCAGGATGTATTTCTGGGATAAGCATAAAACAATCACAAGCTATTATGAATTACTTTCAGGAGAAGTGTGCGACAGGTATGAATTAACGCAGATGGAATATGATATACTTATGTTTCTTCATAATAATCCACAGCATAATACAGCAGCAGACATAGTAAAGATTAGAAAATCAACAAAATCCCACGTTTCAACATCACTAAAGAATCTTGAAAATAAAGGTCTTGTTGAACGAATACAAAGTAAGGATAATAAAAAGCATATTGAGATTGTTTTATTAGATAAGGCGGAGGTAATTGTAAAAGCAGGAATAAACGCACAGAAACAGTTTGCTAAGGATGTTTTAAGTGGCTTAACAGAAGAAGAAAAGCATATGTGTATAGATGTGTTTGATAAGATCTGCAATAATGCAGAAAAATATTTAAAAGAGTATAGGGAGCAGAACTAGTAATGAAGCAGAACAATTATAAACCACAGCTTCCAGATGTTATGGAAGCAATATTTGATGCAGCATATCTTATATTTGATCTTATTGCTGCAATATTATTTTTTATATATTCAAATGGGGATATGTTATTTATTCTTTATGGAATATTAACATTAACACTTTGCGGAGGAGATGCATTTCATCTTGTGCCAAGAATTATCAGAGCAGTATGTGGAAGTAGTGATAAGATAAAGAAACAGCTAGGAATTGGATTGCAGATATCTTCTATTACAATGACAGCTTTTTATATTATTTTGATGTATATCTGGAAATTTACATTTCCAGGGTTTACAATACCAGTAATAATTGAGGTTATAATATGGATATCAGCAATTGTTAGAATTGTAATATGTATGTTCCCACAGAATAATTGGTGTACAGATGAGGGAAATATGAAATTATCCGTTATCAGAAATTCAGTCTTTGCAGTTACAGGTATAGGAGTAATTATTCTATATTTGATTTCAGGAAATGCTTATGGATATCATCTGACAAGGATGGTAGCAGCAATTATTATTTCATTTGGATGCTATATACCAGTAACCTTATTCAGCAAAACTAAACCAAAGGTTGGACTTTTAATGATTCCGAAAACTTGTGCATATATGTGGATTATAGCTATGGGACTTAAGCTTTTGTTTTAGAATTATGTGGAGCAGCTCTGAGGCATCACTAAGCGGTAGAATTTACGTTCATTGTTCATATTATTACAATTATAAATATAATAAAATATTATCATATGGAGGCATAACATTATGATGGAAATTAAAAAGTTTGTAGAGCTTATGACTGGAGAATTTGATAACAAAGAACAGTTTATGGAAATGAAGGAGGCTGGTAAAAGCTTTCCGTATGCACAACATATAAACACAGTCTGCAATGATAAAATAAAAAATATTCCAGAGGATTTTAATGGAATATTTGTTGTAGAGGAAAGTTATTATGAAACAGATGGAAAACGTCATGCATCACCACATTTATTTCTAATTACAGATAGTAATGATGGAATTATACTTTCTTCTTATGAAATTCCTGCAGGAGAAGACAAGAATACATTTTCCTATAACTCAATGAAGAGTGTAGATTATAGTGAACTTAGAAAATCTGAGAAGTTTACGCCAGCATTATATAAGGAAAAGAATGGAAGCTGGGAGGGAGGAAGCGTAAGCCAGTTTACACCAGTTATGATATTCAGATTATGGGAACGTTTTTCAGAAGCTTGTCTTGAGGTATCAGAAAGCATGGAAGTGAATGGAAAGAGAACCTTCGGATATGATGTTCCTATTATTTATAAGAGAGTATAAAGTAATTGTTTAGTCAGAGAGAATACAATGCACAGTATTTAATATTGCCAGTGGGATAATTTATTTGCATGATTGGAATTTAAGTAGCACTATAAGGAACAGTATTTAATATTGCCAGCCGGATAATCCGGCTGGCAAGTAACTGGCAGTAGTGCAAGGTAGTTATTCTGTAAGTTCCTTCATAAGTGAATGTACAGTTGTAATCTCATTTATCCGGCCAACATTGGCGCCGCAGAAGATTAAGCCATTATCCACATCTCCCTTTACAGCATTTATAAGAGCTTTTGTAATACAATATGGAACCTTTGCAGGGTTACATTTTTCAAGACAATTGTAACATTTGGAAATTGGAATTCTTGAATTGTCAAGTTGTTTAATAAATGCATTGCGAAGAGCTCTTCCAGGCATTCCGACAGGACTTTGGATGATCTGAACGTCTTCTTGTCTGGCATTGATATAAGCCTGTTTATAAGCAGGTGATGCATCACATTCTTTAGTAGCAACGAATCTGCTTGCTATCTGTACTCCATCAGCCCCAAGCTTAATTGCATGAATAATATCCTGTTTATCGAATATTCCTCCTGCAACAATAACAGGTATTTTTTTGGAGTATTTATCTTCATATTCTTTTTTACATTCTATAATATTAGTTATTTCATTATCGAAATCAAGTGAAGCTGTATTGTTCAGCTGTTCATTAGAAAATCCGAGGTGACCGCCAGCCTTTGGTCCCTCTATTACGATAAAATCAGCGGTTCGGTCATACTTATGTGACCACATTTTTAATATAAGCTGTGCAGCTCTTTTTGATGATACGATAGGAGCTATCTTAGTCTGACAGGCTTTGTCTACAAGTGCTGGTAAATCAATCGGAAGACCGGCACCGCTGATAATTACATCGGCACCTGCGGCAACCGCTGCTTTTACATGTTCTTTATAATGTTTAAGTGCAACCATAATATTTACGCCAACAAGTCCATTACCACCGGCAATTTCTTTAGCTTTGCGGATATGCTTCTTTATTGCTGCTAAATTGCAGCCGGCCTGATCATATTCAAATGCATCATCATCATAACCAATCTGGGCAGTTGAAATAATTCCGACTCCCCCCTCCTTTGCTACTGCACCTGCAAGACCGCTTAAGCTGACACCAACACCCATGCCACCTTGAATAATTGGAATTCTTGCTGTTTTATTACCAATATGTAATTCGGGAAGCTTATATTTATTTGTACTAAGATTCATATTAAACCAATCCTCATTTCTATGTATATATTGTTGGAGTATACAAGAATTATTGAACCATTATCACAATGTTTTGATACTCAAACTATTGTGATAATAATACATCGTGGCAGAGATGTCAAGATTTTATTATTAACAATACTTCTTGATATAGTATTTAAAACTATGAAGATTAATAAAATTCACTATAAAGTATCAAAAATACCATTCAACTCCAAAATCCAACCGAATACCGAAGGGTTATATATATCTTTCAAATGGCTGGATTACGGTAGATAAAATACTCACATTTACGATTATTTTTGTTGCTATTTTTGTTATAATATGGTTATGTATCTATATACCAATAAGAATTAAAATAGCCAGGATTAATAAAATATTTAGTAAGTAATGTATACACAGATATAAAATGCCTGGCACATAATAGAAGAAAGGAAGCCTGTTACAATTACATTATTATAATATATTTAGATATGTTGGATATATTAGATATGCGGATATATTGATATGTTGTATACATTAAAAGTGTTAGATATATTTGCTCGATTATATTAGTGATAATTAATAAGACAGGCTGTATAAAAGACTATGGACAAAGTTAAGAAGCATACAATACGTGTCAGGTATGTAATATTATCTGTGATAGGTTTTGTTCTTGCTGTGATAATAGGAATAGTTACGATTGCACTTGTAAGCTACAAAAAGCAGCCGAAGCTTACAGATGGTGAGAAACAGGAATTAGATAACACGGATCTTTTAAACGCCAGACTAGTCCTGAGAGAGCCAAGATAATAGAGGATAATAATGATGCGTTAAAAGAACGTATAAGAATGATTAGCCAGGCAAAGGAAGAAATAATACTTTCAACCTTTGATTTCAGGTCTGATGATAGTGGAAAGCTTATATTAGGTGCACTTATTGATGCGGCAGACAGGGGAGTATCGGTTAATGTTATAGTTGATGGAGTGTCAGGTTTTCTTAGAATGAGGGGCAATGCGTATTTTGAGGCACTTGCGGCTATGCCAGAGGCAACAGTTAAGATATATAACAAGGTCAATCCGTTAAAGTCTTATAAGTCAATGGGAAGACTGCACGACAAATATATAGTTATAGACAGGCAGAATTATATTCTTGGTGGACGTAATACATTTAATTATTTCCTTGGAGATAATGAGGGACATAAGAATTATGACAGAGATGTGTTAGTATATTGTGCCAAGACAGATGAGAACAGTTCGGTCAACCAGCTTATAGACTATTATGACAGCGTGTGGAACTATAAGGAGAGCAAGACGCTTTTATCAAGCAGTAAGACTTCTTATAAAGAAAAGATAGCTGCAAAGGACAAGGTTAAGACAGCCAAAGATGAGCTTTTAGCAGGTTATGAGGCATATTGTGCTGATAATCAGGAGTTCGTAGACAATACAGATTATGCCAGTGAGACAGTGGAGGTCAACAGCATAGCACTTCTTAGCAATCCGATAGATTACAAGGTAAAGAAGCCGGTTGTGTGGTATCAGCTTGTAAGGCTTATGAAATCGGCAGATTCTAAGGTGAAGATACATACACCTTATATAATATGTAATGATTATATGTATGAAGGACTTACTGAGGTATGTGATAAGGTAGAAAATGTATCTTTGATGACTAATTCTATTGGTAATAATGGTAATCCATTTGGCTCGGCAGATTATTATGTGAATAAAGATAAAATACTTAATACCGGGCTTGAAGTATGGGAGTACGAGGGCGGATATTCTTATCATGGAAAGTCGATACTTATAGATGATAATATATCGGTCATTGGCTCATTTAATGTGGATATGCGAAGTGTCTATCTGGATACGGAGCTTATGCTTGTAATTGACAGCAGGGAGATTAACAGCCAGTTAAATGAAGCTATGGAGTCATATGAGCATATAGCAAGAAAGGCTGATGCAGATGGAAGTTACGACAATCCATATGATGTAGAACCTGTGGAGCTTACGCCATACAGGGAAAAGAGAATGAAGCTTATCAAGAACTTTATATTGTGGACGAGATATCTATTTTAAAATACAGACATATTTATAATGCAAGATATGGAGATTAACTATGAAGATGACAACTCTGTGTTATATTGAGAAAGATAACAACTATCTAATGTTACATAGAACCAAGAAAGAAAATGATATCAATAATGGTAAGTGGATTGGTGTTGGAGGTCACGCAGAGGGTTGTGAGACACCAGAGGAATGTCTTTTAAGGGAAGTGAAGGAAGAGACAGGACTTACACTTACGGCATATCGTTTCAGGGGGCTTATAACATTTATAAGTGATGAATGTGAGCCTGAGCTTATGTGTCTGTTTACCGCGAATGACTATGACGGTGAGGTAATCATATGTGATGAAGGTTACCTTTGCTGGGTTAGTAAAGACAAAATATTAGAGCTTCCAACGTGGGAGGGTGATGCCGTATTTTTAAAGCTTCTGCTTAGTGATGAACAGAGATTTTTTTACAATAAAGTTAAGATATGAGGGCGATAAGCTCATTGAAAAAAATGTACAGTTTTATTAAGAAAATGTATACATATGCCGATATACATTAAGCTACGGAGAGCACATTTATTCAATGGATTGATTGCTGTTGGATAAGTGTGTTTTTTTATGCAGATTTATTTTACTTACCACTTGGACCGTACAGGAAAGTGGAGCGGCTGTGACTGACTGAACAGTGGCAGAAAGGAGAAAAATGGATATTAGTACACAGACATTCAGAGAAAGCTATACTGATTATTACAATCAGAAGATACTTGCTAATGAAAATGCTGATGAGAATGACTGGCGCAGTATGTCTGATAAGCAGTGGGATAAAATGCTTGACGGAATAGACGACTATGTTGATGATTTCAAGGAGAACTTAAAGAGGCTTAAGGAGATGCAGGATAAGGCAGCAGATAGAGCGGTGGCTGGTGCAAGGTCAGATATGAGGGCTAATGCGGCGGCAAGTGCGGCACTTAGGACAGCGGCATATGGTTTTGTGTCACAGACAGTAGCAGGTGATGATACATCTGATAAGGCTGATTATGAGCTTACAGATGGACTTTTTCCAAGTGACCCTGAAGAAACTAAGGCTGTGAATATGTCTAAGACACAGGAAGCACTTCTTACAGGTAATACAAGTGCGGGAATATCTGGTACAGAGAGTACAAGGGAAACTGCAAGCACAAGTGATGATGATGAAAATGTAACGTGGTATATAACAGTATTTTCAGAGCAGGGCATTTCCTGTGCTTCATTTGATAAAGACGGCAATAAGACAGAACTTTGGGATATTCCGTATAATAACAGCAGTGATTATAAGAAGGTATTAGATTTCTTAGACAGATTTGAGAAGGATGCTAACCTGAAATTTTCCAGTGATAAGCAGTTCTGGGTAGATTTTCTTGCTGGAAATATTGATGTGGACAAGATAGTTAAAGAATACAGCGGTGATTAATATGCTTGAGGTAAAGGAATTACAATATTTTGTCGTGTGTGCAGATCTTTCGTCTTTCAGTAGAGCGGCAGAAGTATTGTATACAACACAGCCCAATGTCAGTAAGGTTATAAGAAGTCTTGAGGAGAAGCTTGGCTTTGAAGTATTTGAAAGGGATAACAGGGGCATTAAGCTTACAAGGCGTGGCAGGCAGGCGTATGAATATGCTGGAAAGATATTAGAGCAGGAACGCCAGCTTGCGCAGATTTATAAGATTGATGACAGGGAAGAATTCAGCATATCAAGCAATCCCAGTTCGTGGGTGGCACGGTGCTTTACAGATTATTACATCAAATATTCTGATGAGAATGTCAGATATAATATAATGGAGGGAAGTGTCAACAGCGTTATTAAGCGTGTTGGAACAGGGCTTGATGAATTAGGTTTTATATTCTTTATGGATAACCAGTTACAGCAGATTGAGTATAAGCTTAAAAAGCATAATCTTCAATTTGTTAAGCTTAAAGATAATGAGGCTTATTTATATTATGGCAATAATGAAGCACCTAAGGATAAAGATGTTGAGAGTTATCTTAAAGATAAAATGCTTGTTCAGTGCTACGAAGATGAGTTTGCACTTAATCATTATTGGGATAATATAAGAAAAGATGATGAGGAATTTAACAAACACGTTGCTGTTATTACTAATAGTGATTATGTTATGAATTATATGCTGAAATATTCCAGGCTGTGTAATATAAGCAGCAGCCATTTCAGCAAACAGCCTAATTTTGATGGTATTCCATTATATGATGACACAAGGAAAGTGTTATTTGGATATATCAAAAAATGTGACGAAGCAAGTAAGTAGGATTGGCGAGCAATTCTTAGCATTTGTAAGGGAGGAATTAAAGAAATAAATATCTGATAGTGAAGCTGTAATATATACAGCGTGATTATTTAAGTGGCTTTAATTAATATAGGTATAACAGAATGGAATGACACGATTAAAAAATAATTGTGCCATTCCATTTTTATTGTTATACTAATCAGACAATATAAGACTATTAGAAAAGGTATTTATGAAGAAGTTTATAATAAAGCGTCTGGTACAGCTTATTCCTATTATTATAGGCATTACACTGCTGTCTTTTCTGCTTGTAAATGTAAGCAATACAGATGCAATAGATATGTTAGAGGCTAACAGGGGAACGGCTATATCAGAAGAACAGAAGAATGAATTAAGAGAAGAACTGGGGCTTGACCAGCCAGTCATTGTCAGATATGTTGTGTGGCTTAAGGGCGTTATTACAGGCAATATGGGTAATTCCTATATATCAGGAAAGCCCGTGTTTGCAACATTTATATCAAAGCTTCCAGCGACTATATATTTATGTGTGGTTTCAATATTATTGACACTTATAATATCATTGCCACTTGGAATTATTGCGGCAGTTAATAAGAACCGGTGTATCGATTATATTATCAGGTTATTAAGTTTCTTAGGCAATTCAATGCCTAACTTTTTTGCCGCCATAATGCTTATATACATATTTGCACTGAAGCTTAATTTACTGCCGGTTATGGGAATGAATGCAGGAATTAAAAGCGTGATACTGCCAGCAGTTACCCTCGCAATAGCAATGTCGTCAAGATATATAAGACAGATAAGGACGGCTGTGATTAATGAATTACAGAAGGATTATGTGCAGGGTGCTATAGCAAGAGGTGTTGGCAGATTAAAGATAATTACAGGAAGTGTACTTAAATCAAGCCTGCTCACAATCATAACACTGCTCGCATTATCAATAGGTTCACTGCTTGGTGGAACAGCTATTGTTGAGAGCATATTTATGTGGGACGGAGTAGGGAAAATGGCGATAGATGCAATTACGATGAGAGATTATCCGGTTATACAGGCATATGTGATATGGATGGCAATTATATATGTAGTTATTAATCTTATAACAGATATAGTATACCATTATCTCAATCCAAGGATACGTCTGGGAGATTGTTATGAAGATTAAGAAAAGAACAGAAAATGTCAATAATAACAGACAGCGGTTGATATTCAGAGGGAAAATTAATAAAAGCAATACAAGCTTAATTATATGGCTTATATTTGCATTATTAATAGTGCTTATAGCGGTATTGGCAGATGTGATTGTTCCATATGATCCTTATGAGCAGGATTTGTCAGCCGCACTTATGCCGCCAGATAGTCATCATCTGTTAGGAACTGACCAGTATGGGCGTGATATGTTATCACGCGTCATTAAAGGAGCAGGAATATCGTTGTCATCATCATTTGCACTTGTTGTGATTATAACGTTAACAGGCTGTATTGCCGGAATAATAAGTGGTTATTACGGTGGAATTATAGACAGCATTATAATGAGGCTGTCAGATATATTTCTTGCATTTCCGGGGCTGGTATTTGCAATTGCGGTTGCAAGCGTAATGTCAGGAGGGTTAGTAAGTGCTGTTATTGCACTTGCACTAATATCGTGGCCCAAGTATGCAAGAATAGCAAGGGCAGAGGTGCTTGCCATAAAGAATGAGCCATATATACAGGTGGCAAGGATGTCAGGACTTAATACCATAAGAATATTAATAAAGCATATTATACCTAATATTGCAGATATGATTATAGTAACAGCGGTTCTTGATATTGGAAATATGATGATGGAGATTGCTGGGTTGTCATTCTTAGGGCTTGGAGCAGAACCTCCGCTTGCAGAGTGGGGACTTATGGTAAGTCAAGGCAGGAGCTTTATGCAGACAGCACCATGGGTTGTTATAGCACCGGGTCTGGCAATATTTATTACTGTACTTGTGTTTAATATGTTAGGAGATACTTTAAGTGATATTACAGGCAGACAATAAGGAAAAATTGAATAAAAAGGACATAGATAGTGTTAACAGCACTCAGTTAAATATCAGTGGTTTATCTGTAAGCTATTCTGACAGCACAGTATTGGAAAATGTAACGTTACAGCTTAAAAAAGGTGAGATATTAGGGATTGCAGGTGAATCAGGAAGCGGAAAAAGTACACTTATTAAAGCAATAATAGGACTTTTTCCTAAGGAGGGGCATATAGACGGTGGTGTAATAGAATATAACGGAGTGGATATAACTGGTAATGAAAAGTGTCTGAAAAGTTTAAGAGGCAGTAACATAGGTATGATATTTCAGAATACCGAGAGAGCAATGTGTCCGGTAAGAACAATAAAGAGCCAGCTTTATGAGAGCATTTTCAGTAATGAAGCCGTAAAAGATAAAAGAAAGGCAAAGCGTATAATTGATGAGAAAGCAGTTCATATGCTTGAACAGATGAATATTAAAAATGCTATCAAGGTTCTTAACAGTTATCCGTTTGAGTTATCAGGTGGAATGAACCAGAGAGTTGGAATTATGATGGCTATGCTTATGAAGCCTGATTTGCTGCTTGCAGATGAGCCGACAAGTGCATTGGATGTTATAGCACAGAGGCAGGTTGTGGATATCTTTAAAGACATAAAATGCAGTGGAGATACTTCAATGATTATCGTGTCGCACAATATAAATGTTGTTAGGGAGCTTGCTGATAAAATAATTGTTATGAAATCTGGCAGGATTGTAGAATACGAAGATACAGAGATAATTATGAATTATCCAAAGCAAGAATATACGAAACAGCTTATATCGGCTGTTCCAGTGTTAAGACGGGAGTGTGCTGATGAGTACAATATTAGAGCTTAATAATATTAAAAAGGCGTATGATGTGAAAATGGCAGTAGATATAGACAAGCTGGTTATAGAAGATGGCGACTGTGTAGGACTTGTTGGGGAAAGCGGTTGCGGAAAAAGCACGCTTGCTGGAATTATAACGAATACAGTTAAGTTATACAGTGGTTCAGTAATCTTTAAAGGTGAAGATATAAGTAGATTCAATGCCCGTAAAATGAGGGATATTTATAAGAATATGCAGATGATTTATCAGTCACCTGTGGCTTCATTTGATCCTGAATATACATTAGGAAAAAGTGTTGCCGAAGCATTAAGAAATAATAAGAGTGATAATCTTGTGTCGGAATTGTTTATAAGTGTTGGACTTTCAGCGGAATATGTTAATAAATATCCAGGACAGGTGAGCGGTGGCGAGTGCCAGAGAGCGGCAATAGCGAGGGCATTGGCTGTGAAGCCGGAGTTTCTTATATGTGATGAAGCTACAAGTGCACTTGATGTTACAGTGCAGAGTCAGATAATTGCACTTATTAAGCAGTTGCAGCAAAGCAGGAAAATGACAGTATTATTCATAAGCCACGATATTGCACTGGTAAGCCAGATATGCAATAAGACAGCTGTTATGAAGGACGGGAAAATAATAGAGTATTCAGACACAGATAATATAATCAACAGGCCGGAAAAGGAATATACAAGGCTTCTTATAAAGTCGGTACTTTAAATATAAGATGAGGTATATGAATTATGAACAGATTAAAGATAAATAAAATGAAGAACAACAGGATATGCATATATAAATTAAAAGAAATTATAATGAAGAATAACAGAACCAGAATAGATAAATTAGGTGAAAGCAGAATGAATATAGATAGATTAAAGCAGAATATAATAAAATTAGCAGGAATTATACTTGTAATGGCAGCTGTATCAGGTATTGCCGGCTGTGGGAAAAGTACAGCTTCCACAGAGAAAGTATTCTACTATGGAGATACAACATTTAACGCAGAAAATGATGAGACAGATGTCAACCCACATAACGGATATTCAGGCTGGGCGTGCATAAGATATGGCGTTGGAGAGACACTTTTTAAATATTCGGATACAATGGAATTAGAGCCATGGCTTGCTGAAAGCTATGAGAATGTAGATGAGCTTACTTGGAAGATTAATTTAAAAGATGGAATTACATTTACAAGTGGAAGAAAGCTTGATGGTGAGGCTGTTAAAGAATGTATAGAACATCTTGTTGCGGTGCATAAAAGAGCAGCAGGGGATTTGAATATAGAGAGGGTTGAGGCAGAAGCTGATACAGTCATAATAACAACAGCCAAGCCGGTGCCAGCACTTATTAATTATCTTTCTGACCCTTATGGCTGTATTATTGATATGCAGGCAGGAATTACTGATGAGGGTAATGTATCAGCGACAGGACCTTATATAGCCGAGGAGATTGTGACAGACTCAGGACTTACACTTGTTAAGAATCAGAATTACTGGAATGGAGAGCCTAGGCTTGATAAAATAATTGTTAAGACGATAAGTGATGGTGATACTCTTACAATGGCATTGCAGTCAGGTGAACTTAATGCGGCTTATGGTCTGCCATATTCAAGTCTTTCGCTGTTTAATAACAGCAATTATACAATATCATCAAGCGAAACTTCACGTTCATTTTTTGCACAGATGAATTATGCTAATGTCAATTTACAGGACAGCAATGTAAGAGCTGCAATTGCTATGGCAATTAATAAGAAAGATTTTACTAATGTATTATTAAAAGGCAATGGAACGTTGGCAGAAGGACCATTTCCGAAAGATTATACATTTGGTGACAGCTATGTTAAAGCTGCGGAGTATAATATTGATAATGCCAGAAATTTATTAGCACAGTCGGGCTGGAAGGATACAGATGGTGATGGATATGTTGATAAAAATGGAGAAAAGCTTACATTAAGGTGGCTTACATATCCAAGCAGACAGGAGCTTCCTTTGCTTGCAGAAAATGTTCAGGCATCATTAAAGCAGATAGGAATAGAGGTTAAGATTAACTGTACGGCTAATCATCTTGATTATGTTAAAAAAGGTGAGTGGGATATATATGCAAGTGCCTTTGTGTGTGCACCAACAGGTGATCCTGAATATTTCTTTACAACACACTGTCTTAAGAATTCGTCAAAGAACCGTGGTGGTTATTATAATGAACAGCTTGAACAGCTTGAAGAACAGCTCAGTACTACATTTGATACAGAAGGCAGGGAACAGCTTGGAATAAAGATGACACAGACAATACTGGACGACAATGCTTTATATTTGCATCGCATCTTAAAATGTCAATTGTTTCAGGGAAAGGTGTGAGCGGTTTAACTGCACACCCATCAGATTATTATGAGATAACGGCAGAGCTGGATATGCAGTAATATGCCTATAAGAAATATGTAACGGATTATGAAAGAAAATAGATTATGATACAGGATAAAAATAATATAGAAGAAAAAGTTGTAGACTACTGGACTAAGCGTGTGGCAGATTTTTCAGATGTCAGGGAGAATGAGCTTGACAGTGAGTTAAGCCGTGAATGGGTTGATAACATTATGCAATATATAAGTCCGCTTATAGATAATGGACAGAATGTAAGGGTGCTTGATGTTGGAACAGGTGTTGGATATTTTGCGATACTTCTTTATGGCAAAGGACTTCAGGTTACGGGAATAGATTTAACACCGGATATGATAGAAAGGGCTGAAGTTCTGGCTGACAGATATGGGGCAGATGTTAATTTCAAGGTTATGGATGCTATGAATCTGGAATATGAAGACGAAAGCTTCGATGTTGTTATAACAAGGAATCTTACATGGACACTTCCAGATGTGGATAAAGCCTATAAGGAATGGCACAGAGTGTTAAAAAAAGGCGGCGTGCTGTTAAATTATGATGCGAATTATGCCAATATGAAGAATCTGGATGCAACGCTTATTGATGATGATAAGAAAGAAGAACCATACGGACACCAGGGAATGACCTATGCACTTGAAGCAGAAAATGCGTATATCACGAAAGCAATGGATATAGGAAGACACCAAAGACCTGAGTATGATATAGCTTTATTAGAAAAATATGGATTTAGTAATTGCAGTGCAGACAAAGCCATAGGTAAGAAATTATTGAAAGAAAAGGACATCAAAGAAGCACCAATGTTTCTTATAACTGCATATAGATAAATTATCTATTGCAATCTGCATAAGAACGTGGTATATAATTCATAAGTGAAATTTTTACAATTATTATATTAATATATCTGCTATGTTAATAGCGTCAACAGAATACAAGATTGACAAAGGCGTCTAATTCCAATGAATTAGGCGCCTTTTCTGTATGTATTTTTTACTATGTCAATGGTGAAAGGAGAGAAAAGTTATGAAGAAGAAGTTATTATCGTTAATGGTTGTAATGTCACTTGTGGTTTCAATGACATTAGGAGTTACAGGTTGTGGAAGTAAGAGTTCCGATTCAGACAAGAAAGTATTGAAGGTAGCATTTGAATGTGCATATGCACCTTACAATTGGACACAGGAATCACCAGAGGTTGGTAATGGCAAGCAGGCAGTAAAGATTAAAAATGCAGATGGATATGCATATGGATATGAAGTTGAGCTTGCACAAAGAATTGCAGACGAACTTGGCTATGAATTAGAGGTATACAAGATTGAATGGAGTTCAATACTTATGGGACTTCAGGATGGATCATATGATGCAGTAATGACTGGTGTATGCTACAGTCCTGAAAGAGATGAGACATATGATTTTTCAACACCTTATTATAAAAGACAGATTGTTGGTGTTGTAAGAGCAGATAGTGAATATGCTAATTATACTAAGCTTTCACAGTTTGCGGGTAAGAATACTAAGTTAACAACACAGATTGCAACTAACTATGTACCTTACAAGGACGAAGTACCTGGCGGTGTAATTGCAACAGACTATGAAACATCATCAGAATGTTTTCTTGCAGTACAGAATAAGACAGCCGATATGGTTATACTTGATTACACAACATCAATATCAGCACTTTCAACTATGAATAATTTAAAGATGCTCAATCTTGATTTCACAGAGCCAGAGGGTGCATCGAATGACTGCTGTATAGTATTCAGGGAAGGTGATCAAATGAGAGATACAGTTCAGGAAGCACTTGATAAGCTTAACTGGAATGACAAGGCTGAATTTGATAAGTTAATGGATGAATAAACTCTAAACAATAAGCATGTAAAGCCATTCTTTTAATCATAGAAGAAGTTTTTCCATAAAGAGTATCTCCTATAATAGGATGATGTAAATGATTCAAATGAACTCTTATTTTGATGTTTTCGACCAGTTTCAATTTGACATTTTACCAGTGTATAATTTCCTTTTGTTTTAATTTCTTTAAAATGTGTTAAAGCATCTTTACCTGTTTTAGAAATACACATTTTATTTTTACTATGACGGTCTTGACCGATAGGTAAATCAATAGTCATTTCTCTTTTAGGTAAATGTCCTTGAATGATTGCTAGATAAGTTTTCTTAAATTTTTTTAGATGCAATCATATAATCAAAATAGGGTTGTAAAAGAGCACATTTACAAAACATCACCAAACCGGTCGTATCTCTATCTAAACGATGGAGATAACGAATTGGTAAATCTTGATGAGTTTGTTGGTAGTAATAACTGACATAATTACAAAGAGTATCTTTTTTACTTTTATCATCAGGATGAATAATGAGGTTGCTTGGTTTATTAACAATACAAAGCAAGTCATCTTCATAGATGATATCTAAGGAACTTTCTTGTTCAACAAAGTCTCTTCCTTGTTCGTAGGCTTTAATTGAAAGAATATCTTTATCTTTTAAAATGATTTGATAATCAACATAAGTATTATTTAAAGTATAGTCTTTATTTTGACGAAGTAAGTGAATTGTTTTTTTAGAAAGATGCAGATAATGAAAGAATTCAAGAAGTGTCATTCCTTGAATTCTTTCATCGATTTCTATTACTAAATGATTCTTTTCTTTATAATAACGCATACACTGTTACTTTGATATCAATTGTGATATCTAAACCTTGTAAAGTATCTAAAACGCCATGTTTTTCTTTTTTAATATGATAATAGTGTGGTGTCATCATTAAAAGATTTAAAGCATCTTCACGATTAGAAATATGAACTTTTTCTTTAAAGTCATAACTTTTCACTTGATTAAAGTCTAAACGAATATACTTATCACTTTTTACTTTAATTTCATCATAAATCAATTCTTTAATTTCAATTAAATGTTGATTATTAGCAGTAACATGAACAATATAACCATCTTCTTTAAGTGCTCTTTTTTAATTCATCTTGATTTACTACTGTAAATAAAGCACAGATAAAATCTAAACTATGATCTAGAATAGGAATATTTTTAGAATTTCCTACAAGCCAAGTAACATCTTTACGATAACGTGTTGCCATATCAATAGCAATCTTGGAAATATCTAAACCATAGATATCACTGTTTTCAAAATGTTTTTTTAAACCTTGAGTATAATATCCTTCTCCACATCCTAAATCTAAAATACTTAAATCATCTTGATGTTTGAATTCATCAATACACGTAACCACTTGATTTAAGATAGGATCATAATAGCCTTTATTTAAGTATGCTTTTCTTGCGACAAGAGATTCTTTACTATCTCCTGGATTATTGGTAGCTTTATCAGGGTTTAATAACAAATTGATATATCCTCTTTTAGAAATGTCATAACAGTGATTATTTTCACATTTTAGTGTTTTGTTTTCTAAATGAAGTTGTTGATGACATTTGGGACAAGCTAATAATTTCATAGTATCACCTCGAATGTATTATAACAAAAGACAATCTAAAAATTAACTGAATTTATGATGAATTTGTGATACTATTAAGGGCAAGGGAGGAATGCTTGATGTTTTTTAGAAAGAAACAAAAAGTAGACTTAGATGCTAAGTTTAAAGAAGTATATCATGAAGTAAATAAAATTACAGCTGATGCCGGAAATGAATTAGATGTGACCATCAAATATTCACAATTGAAATTGGCTTGTCGTAAGTATGATGAATTGATTGATTTGATTCATCAAGGGGCTAATTTTGAAGAAAGACATTTTCTTTCTTTAAAAGAAAGTGTAGAAGAAGAAACAAAGAGAGTAGAAGGTTTATTAGATGAAGATTAAAGCATATAAGAAGGATTTTGATTATACCTATACTTTAGGAGTTTTTGAAACGATTGAGTTATTAAAAAATCGACCTGATCTTGTTTTAAGAGTATATATAAAAAGTAATTCTTATAAGAATAAAGGTATTCCTATTATTGATGAAATTTGTAGAGAAAAACATATTGAATTGATTGAAAGTGATAATACAATTCAAAAATTATCAAAAAAGATAATTGTTTTGCGATAGCAATCATTAAAAAATATGAAATGACTTTACAAGAAGGAAATCATGTTGTTTTAGTAAATCCTGGAGATATGGGAAATATGGGGACAATTATGAGAACGATGTTAGGATTCAATTATTATAATCTAGCAATAATTCGACCAGGTGTCGATGTTTTTGATCCTCGTGTTTTAAGAGCTTCGATGGGAGCGATGTTTCATTTGAATATTGAGTATTTTGATAGTTTTGAAGATTATTTAAAAAGATTTCAAAGTCATGATATTTATACATTGATGTTGAAAGGAGCAACGAATATTCATAAGGTTGAATCAAAAAAAGGGTATCATTCACTTGTTTTTGGTAATGAAAGTAGTGGTTTACCTGATGAATATCTAGATTATGGAAAATCTATTTTTATTCCTCATAGTCATTATATAGATTCATTGAATCTTTCCATGGCTTTAGGAATGACTTTAATGCATTTTTCAAAAGATGAATTTAAAGATAAAGAAGTGTTATAGGAGAGAAAAGTATGTTTGATTTTGATGAAGTTGTAGATAGAAAAGGAACAAATTGTGCTAAATGGGATACGATTGAAGCAAATAATAAACCTAAAGATGTGTTACCTATGTGGGTTGCAGATATGGATTTTAAATCACCAAAGGAAATTGAAAATGCTTTAGTTAAAAGAATTAAACAAGGCGTTTATGGGTATTCATTTGCGCCAGATGAGTATTTTGATGCGGTTATTTCTTGGATGAAAAGAAGACATGATTTTCATGTCGATAAAGAATGGATCATCCCAACACCAGGTGTGGTAACAGCTATTAAATTATGTGTAAATGCTTATACAAAGGAAAATGATGCCATTATTATTAATAAGCCTGTATATTATCCATTTGATTTTTCAATTGAATTAAATCATCGTAGAATTATTGAAAATCAAATGGTTTATAAAGATGGTTTTTATGAAATGGATTATGATGCTTTTGAAAAAGCGATTGTAGAAAATGATGTTAAAATGTTTATTTTATGTAATCCGTATAACCCAATTGGAAAAGTATGGAAAGAAGATGAATTAAAACAAATTGGGGAAATTTGTAAAAAACATGATGTTTTAGTCATTGTTGATGAAATTCATGAAGATTTTGTTTATGGAGATCATGTACATATTCCTTTCTATAATGTAGATGAAAGTTATAAAGAATTCTCTGTTGTTTTAACTGCTCCATCAAAAACATTTAACTTAGCAGGACTACAAACATCTAATATTATTATTGCGAATGAAAAATTAAGAAAAGTTTATCAAGAAACAATGAATCGTTATGGGGTTAATGAACCAAACTTCTTAGGTATTATTGCTTGTATGACAGCCTATAATGAATGTGAATTATGGGTAGATGAAATGTTGGAATATGTTTATGATAACTTTACTTATTTCGATGAATTCTTAAAAGAAAATTTACCTCATATTCATTTAGTTAAACCAGAAGGTTTATATTTAGGATGGGTTGATTTTAGAGAATGTGGTTTAAATAAAGATGAATTAGAAAAAACAATGTTAGAAAAAGCTGGTTTATGGTTAGATGAAGGATATATCTTTGGAACAGGTGGAGAAGGTTTTGAAAGATTTAATCTTGCAATTCCAAGAAGTGTTTTAGAAGATGCTTGTCAAAGATTATTAAAAGCTTTTGGAAAATAAGGTTTTTATGATAAAAACTATGGAAATTCTAAATAAAAGATAGTATTATATAACCGAAAAAAAGAAAAGGAGATTTGTTATGGGATTAGTATCAGCAACAGAAATGTTAAAGAAAGCTAAAGAAGGACATTATGCAGTAGGTCAATTCAATATCAACAACTTAGAATGGACTAAATCAGTATTATTAACTGCAGAAGAATTAAAAGCGCCAGTAATCTTAGGTGTTTCAGAAGGTGCTGCTAAATATATGACTGGATATACAACAGTTGCAGCAATGGTTAAAGCAATGGTAGAAGCATTAAATATCACTGTACCAGTAGCTTTACACTTAGATCATGGTTCATACGAAGGAGCTAAAGCTGCTTTAGATGCAGGTTTCTCTTCAATCATGTTTGATGGTTCTCATTATGGAATCGAAGAAAACATCGAAAAAACAAAAGAAATCGTTGAATTATGTCATTCAAAAGGTGTTTCAGTAGAAGCAGAAGTTGGATCAATCGGTGGAGAAGAAGATGGTGTCATCGGTAAAGGTGAAGTAGCAGATCCAAAAGAATGTAGATCAATCGCAGACTTAGGAGTAGATTTCTTAGCTGCAGGTATCGGAAATATTCATGGTAAATACCCAGCAAACTGGGAAGGATTAGACTTTGATGCATTAGATGCAATCCAAGCTGAAACTGGAAAATTACCATTAGTATTACATGGTGGTTCAGGAATTCCTGATGAAATGATCAAAAAAGCAATCACTTTAGGAGTATCTAAAGTAAACGTAAACACTGAATGTCAATTATATTTCCAAGAAGCTACACGTAAATACATTGAAGCTGGAAAAGATTTAGAAGGAAAAGGATATGATCCTCGTAAATTATTAGCACCAGGTGCAGAAGCTATCAAACAATGTGTTAAAGATAGAATGGAAGTATTTGGTTGTATCGGTAAAGCTTAATCAAATAAAAAAAGCCTTCGGGCTTTTTTTGTTTATGTGAAATCTCTTTATTAAGTTGTTTTTTTGATGAATTTATAATATAGTATTAGGGAATATAGATAGAAGAAAAGGGGTAAAGTCATGAGTGAAATTATTGCGATTGAAGGCGGACATAAATTAAATGGTACAGTAGAAATCTCGGGTGCAAAAAATGCCACTGTAGCACTTATTCCAGCAATTATTTTAGCGGATAGTCCTGTAACGATTTATGGTGTACCAGAAATCAGCGATGTGGACGCTTTAGCAGTTTTATTAGAAGAACTTAATTGTACAGTATTAAGAAGTCATGATAGTTTAATTGTTGATCCCTCTCGTATGGAAAATGTTCCATTAGTGTCAGATGCCGTTGATAAGTTAAGAGCATCATATTATTTAATGGGAGCATTACTTGGAAAATGTAAAAAAGTTGTGATGAAAGCACCAGGAGGATGCTTTTTAGGACCACGTCCGATAGATTTACATATTAAAGGATTTGAAGCATTGGGTGCCAAAGTAGAATTTGTTGATGGTGCGCATGTAATTACAGCAGATCGTTTAGTAGGTGCAAAAATATATTTAGATTTTGCTTCAGTAGGAGCAACAATCAATATCTTGTTAGCAGCAGTAAAAGCTGAAGGAAAAACAGTTATTGAAAATGCAGCAAAAGAACCAGAAATCATTGATGTAGTAAACTTGCTTACAAAAATGGGAGCTAAAATTAGAGGTGCTGGTACCGATACGATTACGATTGAAGGAGTAGAACATCTAAAAGGATGTACTCATGAAATCATTCCAGATCGTATTGAAGCAGGGACATTCTTAATTATGGCAGCAGCTGCAGGAGAAAGAGTTATTATTCAAAATATCATTCCACAACATTTGGAATCACTTATTTCAAAATTGAAAGAAATGGGTGTTAAAATGGAAAATGTTGGTGATAGTATTATTGTTTATGGTGATAACAAGAACTTTAATGCAGTCGATGTCAGAACACAGGTATATCCAGGTTTTGCAACAGATCTACAACAGCCATTAACAGCACTGCTTACACAAGCAAACGGACAATCACAAGTAATAGAAACAATTTATCCAGAGAGATTTAGACATTGTGAACAACTTAATAAGATGGGCGCAAATATAGAATTAGATGAATCAATGTGTTATATAAATGGAAAAACACCATTAAAAGGAGCAAAAGTAGAAGCAACAGATTTAAGATGCGGAGCAGCATTGTTAATAGCAGGGTTAATCGCTGATGGAATTACAGAAATTAGCAATGTATATCATATAGATAGAGGATATGCGAATATCGATCAAAAATTAATTACTTTAGGTGCTGTTATTAGAAGAATCAAAGTTGATGATTAGGTGTTAACTAAGCAAAATTATAATTTATGTAAATGAATTATCTTGTAAAATAGTACAAAAATTGTCTATATCTATGGATTTATTGATATGGATAAGACTAAACTAGTCATAATTGTATTAAAATTATATTTATGTAAAATAAAAGATATGTGATTTTTTATAAAAAATTAAGAAAATGAGTTAAAACTAATCATAATTATTAGATAAATAATTAGACTAAATAAAAACTTAAAATAAAATTATAAAAAAAGGGACTTGAAAACACATAAAGTTTAATGTTAATATATCATAGCAACTTACTTTGTAGTGAGAAATCTACAAGGCGGAAGGAGAAATAACAATGAAAAAAGGAATTCATCCAAATTACAAAAAAGTAAAAGTAGTTTGTACATCATGTGGAGCAGAATTTTGAAAGTGGTTCAGTATTAGATGAAGTACGTGTTGATACTTGTTCTAACTGTCATCCATTCTATACTGGAAAACAAAGATTTGCTAGTGCTGATGGACGTGATTGAAAAATTCAAACAAAAATACGGACTTAAATAAGAAATGAGTACTTGGTTATCTCATTTTAGTTTTGGAGGAAAAATGAAATATCATGTCTTAGCAAGTGGTTCTAAAGGAAACAGTATTTTCATTTATGATCAAGGAAACGGACTTTTAATTGATTGTGGAATTAGTAAAAGACAACTTTATACAAAACTTAATCAATTAGGATTTCATGAAAGTGATATTCATCATGTTTTATTAACACATGATCATATTGACCATAATAAAAATATTGGTATCTTTGATCAAAGTATTGTTTATTGTGGAAAAGGATGCATCCCTGGTATAGATGAAAGTCATGAATTAGAAAATTATCAAAATATACAATTAGATCATTATATAATTACACCATTACCTTTATCACATGATGCAACATCCCCTTTAGGGTTTGTAATCAAAGGAAAAGATGAAACAATTCTCTATATGACAGATACAGGTTATGTTTCACAAAAGAATATGGAATATATAAAAAATTTAGATTACTATATTTTTGAAAGTAATCATGATATTGAGATGTTAATGAATACAAGAAGACCTTTATTTTTAAAAAATCGTATTTTTGGAGATAAAGGCCATCTTAATAATGAATATAGCGCACATGTTATGGCACAGGTAATTGGTGAAAATACAAAAGAAATTTGTTTGGCCCATTTATCACAAGAAGCTAATACAAAAGAAATGGCATTGGATACATATCAAAGAGTTTTTGACGAAGAACATATATATTTTGATAATATAAAGATCGCAGATCAAAAAGAAATTGTTTCTGGAGGACATTATGAAAATTAGAATCTTAACAATTGGTAAGCTTAAAGAAAAATATCTTGTTAATGGAATCAATGAATATGTCAAAAGATTGAATGCTTACTGTAAAGTAGAAATGGTTGAAGTACCAGATGAACCAATTCCTGACAATGCAAGTGAAAATGTAGAAAATATCATCAAAGATAAAGAAGCAGATAAAATTGTTGCTAAAATTAAAGATGTGAATATGTTATCGTTTTAGATCTACATGGAAAAGAAATAGATAGTGTGGCTTTTTCAAAACATATTGAAGAATGTATGATTAGAGGAAAGAGTACGATTACTTTTGTGATTGGGGGTTCTTTAGGTTTAGGAAAATCTTTATTACAAAGAGCAAATTATCGTTTATGTTTCTCTAAAATGACTTTTCCACATCAATTAATGAAGCTTATCTTAGTTGAACAAGTCTATCGAGCATTCAAAATTATGAACAATCAAACGTACCATAAGTAGCCTAGGTTTTTTACAAATACTTATTGAAGATAAGAAT
>ENA-OPYX01000163-OPYX01000163.1-human-gut-metagenome-genome-assembly--contig:-NODE-163-length-38412-cov-4.701606_pt1 | contig 38412 bp, 39 predicted proteins | sample MGYA00242639_ERZ504486 | MGnify/ENA primary metagenome ERZ504486 (study PRJEB26092, sample SAMD00036296) | human gut metagenome | host: Homo sapiens | study: EMG produced TPA metagenomics assembly of... | reverse complement strand
CTCTGTGTCCGTATTTCATCTTATGGGTATCTCCGCCTGTTGCAAGTGCCATCAGCTGATGTCCAAGACAGATTGCAAAGATCGGAACTTCAGAATCATATAATTTTTTTATTTCCTTTATAATAGATCCGTGACCTGCACTTTTCTCCGGACGATGTGGAATATCTGCGGGGGCTGAATCTGTTCGATGATGATTTTCTGGAATATCTGAGAGGATTTCATTTTACCGGTGATATTTATGCCATCCCGGAAGGAACCGTTGTATTCCCGAGAGAACCGCTCTTAAAAGTAGTTGCTCCTGTCATGGAGGCACAGCTGGTGGAAACTGCAATCTTAAATATCATCAACCATCAGAGTCTGATCGCCACCAAAGCCTCTCGCGTGGTTTACGCTGCAAAGGGTGACGGTATCATGGAATTCGGTCTTCGCCGTGCCCAGGGACCGGATGCCGGTATCTACGGTGCAAGAGCTGCTGTGATCGGCGGCTGCGTGGGAACTTCCAACGTGCTGACCGGAAAGATGTTCGATGTCCCGGTCAAAGGTACACACGCACACAGCTGGATCATGAGTTTTCCGGATGAATATACCGCGTTCAAAACCTATGCAAATCTGTATCCGAATGCCTGCCTGCTTCTGGTAGATACCTATGACGTTCTGGACTCCGGTGTGCCAAACGCCATCCGTGTCTTCAAAGAAATGAAAGAAAAAGACCCTAACTTCCATGGATACGGTATCCGTATCGACAGCGGTGACCTGGCTTATCTGTCAAAGAAAGCTTACGAGATGCTGGAAGCTGCTGGATTCGGCGATGCGATCATCTCCGCTTCCAGTGACCTGGATGAATACCTGATCGACAGCCTGAAAGCCCAGGGCGCCACAATCAATTCCTGGGGTGTCGGCACGAACCTGATCACCTCCAAAGACTGTCCGGCATTCGGCGGTGTCTACAAACTGGCAGCCATCAAAGATAAGGACGATGAAGATTTCGTACCGAAGATCAAACTTTCTGAAAACACAGAAAAAATCACAAACCCGGGAAATAAAACCATTTACCGTATCTATGACAAAGCAACCGGCAAGATCCGTGCCGATCTGATCTGTATGGTTAACGAAACCTTTGATGAAAGTAAAGATATGATCATCTTTGATCCGATTGAAACCTGGAAAAAAACCAAGATTAAAGGCGGCACTTACACCCTGCGTGAACTTCTCGTTCCGGTATTCCAGAAAGGTCTGTGTGTCTACACTTCTCCTTCTGTTATGGAGATGCAGGCAATCTGCAAAAAAGAGCAGGAAACCCTGTGGCCGGAGACACGCCGTCTTGTAAATCCACAAAAAGTATATGTGGATCTGTCCGACAAGCTGTATAAAGTAAAATCCCAGCTGCTGGAAGAGATGAGTATGAAAGCACTGGATCTGCAGTAAACAACTCCTGTATAGCCAACGCCCCCACCTGTACAGTGGGGGCGTTAATTACTGCGTGAAAACCACATCAAAGACCGTTCCGCCGGACGAGCCGGACTGAACGGTGATACTGCCGTCATGTACACGCACGATCTCACGAACCAGAGCCAGCCCCAGGCCTACCCCTCCAAGCTCCCGACTTCTGGATTTGTCTACACGAAAGAATGGTTCAAACACCCGTTCCTTCAGTTCATCCGGAATTCCGCTTCCGGTATCTTCTACGGACAGACAGATATTTTTTCCCTTCCGATATGCGGTTACAGTAACCTGCCCACCGAAACGATTGTATTTGATCGCATTCTCAACAAGATTGTATACCATCCGGTAAATCAAAATATCACTTCCGATCATAGTGATATCTTTACAGTTTCCAACCAGTTTTATTTCCTTTTCCTGGGCGAGCGGTTCCAGATCCACCAATACCTCATCGACAAGATCAGCAACGGCAATGGTTTCATCCCGTCCTACCGTTTGAAGTTCACTCATATCGAGCAGTGTCTTGACCATTTTGCTGAGCCGGCCGTTTTGTTCCGTAACCATCTTTATCGTCTGTAAGGTATCACCATCACTGCCGGGATGTGGAGTAGAATTATATACATCGAGCTGTACCTGCATAACAGATAAAGGAGTTCGAAGCTCATGTGCTGCATTTGCCGTAAATTGTCTCTGTACCTCAAAAGCACCCGCAAGACGTTCCAGCATCTTGTTATACGAAATACGAAGCTGGTTCAGTTCTTTCACTTTATTTTCTTCAATTCGCGAATCTGCCAGATTTTGTGCCTGTACTTCCTCGATTTTTTCAGAAAATTCACGAATGGGTCTGAGTGCATGACCACTGATAAATAAGTAGCTACACCGCCAAGAAGCGCCAGTAAAGCCGAAAGGATCAAACTGTTTTTTTTTGTAGTCAGCTTTATTGTTGTACACCTGAACAGAGAAATCCTTTGCAAACTCATCCCACTTATCCTCCGGAATGCTGATATATATCTGATCCGAATCATCTGTGTCGCCATCCCCGACACGCTCTCCGACATCATCTCCCCGGGCATCCACAGTCTCCTGCAGGGAATCGATATAATAAATCCCGTTTTTATAGACAAGCAGCGTCAGACAACCACAGACCAACGCAATATACAGGGTAATGATACAGGTAAGTCTCCACTGCAGCGATATTTTTTTCATCGATCAGACTCCTCTCTTATTTGGTAGCCTTCACCCACTTTGTTCAGAATCGGATCATATCCAAGTACAGCCCTGAGTTTACGTCTGAGCGAAGACATATGTACGCGGATGGATCCGCTGAAGCTGTCCACAGATGCATCCCAGACATGCTCGATCAACTCTTCCTGACTTACCGGTCTTCCAAGGTGAAGAAGCAGATATTCCAAGATTCCGTTCTCTTTTCTTGTGAGGGAAACCAGGGTTCCTTTTGCATAGGCCTCTCGTTTGATGGTATCGAATCTTATCCCGCCGCTTTCCAGGCAGACATCCTTCTGCACAAATTTTCTTCTTGTAAGACTGCGAATCCGTGCTTCCAGCTCCTGCAGATGGAACGGCTTTTCCATATAATCATTTGCCCCGGCATCAAGTCCTTCCACTTTATCTGCGATCTGCCCTCTTGCAGACAAGATCAGAACCTTCGTCTCCTCATTTTCCTTCCGGAGTTCTTTCAGAAGATCCATCCCATCCATGCCGGGCAGATTAAGATCCAGAACGATCAGATCATAATTCTCTGCCAGGATGCATTCCAAAGCCTCCGCCCCATCGTAACAGGTATCCACCTCATACCCGGCAGCGTACAGGCTTCTGGCAACCGCGTCACACATTTGTTTCTCATCTTCAACGATTAATAATCTCAAAATTTTTTCACCCGCCCATTTCTTAACAATTATTTTACAACAGCTATTGTATAATATCGAAGTCAGCTGGTCAATCAATACAACAAACAAAAGGAGCAACCATATTTTGAAGTGCAAACAAATATCTCAAATTGTTCTGGTCATCACAGGCATAGCGATGATGAGCTACGGTGCGGTCAGAGGGGAAGCGGCTGCTGTGCTTGGGAAAGCAATTAAATTATGTCTGGAGTGTGTCGGAATTGGATAAGAAAAAGAAGTTACGATCAAAGAAAATAGCCGGAATACGTGGATGGATACAGGCAGCGGCCACACTGCTTACCAATATTCATATTCCCAATTTCTTTCAGGGTAAAATATATCAGGGCAAGGCGAAAACGGTATGCGTCCCCGGGTTAAACTGTTATTCCTGTCCTGCTGCCACGGGAGCGTGTCCCATCGGAGCCTTTCAGGCGGTTGTCGGATCATCCAGATTCAAGTTTTCCTACTACATAACCGGGTTTCTGATTCTACTCGGAGTGACACTGGGAAGATTTATCTGTGGCTTTTTGTGTCCCTTTGGATGGTTTCAGGATCTGCTTCACAAAATTCCCGGAAAGAAATTTTCCACAGCCAGGCTGAAGCCGCTACGGTATCTGAAATACATCATCCTTGTTGTTTTCGTGATTCTTCTGCCGATGCTTGCAACAAACTCGATCGGAATGGGAGATCCCTTCTTCTGCAAGTATATTTGTCCGCAGGGTGTTCTTGAAGGGGCGATACCACTTTCCATCGGAAATGCCGCAATACGGTCTGCACTGGGAAAACTGTTTTCATTCAAATTCTGTATTCTGATTGCGGTCATCGTACTCAGCATTATGTTTTACAGGCCCTTCTGCAAATGGATCTGTCCTCTTGGCGCGATCTATTCCTTATTTAACAGAGTCAGTCTTTTGAATATAAAGATCGAAGACAGCAAATGTGTCGGATGTAACCAGTGTACCCGGGCATGTAAAATGGATATTGATGTGTGCCGGACACCGAATCATCCGGAATGTATCCGGTGCGGAGCCTGTATCAGAGCCTGCCCAAAAGATGCGATCCACTACCGGTTCATGGGAAAACCGTGTCAGAAAAAGGATATCAGCAACCAGTGATTAACAATTTTATACGTAACTGTTCAGTACCTTCACAGTTACGAGCCAAAATACATTTAAAATCACCTTCGGTGATGGCATTTTGGCTTGTATGTCTCGGGATTTTGGCATATTCATGCCAAAACACCTCGCGGTACAGTGACTACTGAATAATTACCTTTATACTATTTATTAAGGAGACATGATTTATGAAAACCAAAAAAATATTTATTCCTGTTTTTACACTCAGCGCAGCATTATTATTTACCGCATGCAGCGGAAAAGAAGCTGCAGACACAACAAAAACACAGACAACCCAGACGGAAGCCGGAACAGAATCCGGTACAGAATCCGGTACAGAAACTACAGGAACTTCCGGCACGAAGCTGGATGATTTATATCAGCAGGAAAACCAGATTTTTGCAGACCATGAGGATGTATGGAACAAAGTATTTGGCATGATGAATAAAAGCACGGCTGACCCAAGCGGAAATTATGCAGATTATCTGGCAGACACCGTTGACTCCAACAAGGACTCATTTTCAGAGGACGAGCTGAAAACACTGACAGATGATATTGAAACGATACGAAAAATCGAGGAACAGATCGCAGAGCTGGAAAACGACACAACAACATCTGAGGATACCGATGCCGAAAATAATTCCGAAGATGCATCTCCATTCCGGGATTTCTCCGGTCAGGATTATGACGGCAACACAGTTGACGAAAGTCTGTTTTCCAACAATGCAGTGACCGTCGTTAACTTCTGGTTTACCGGCTGCAAACCCTGTGTCGCAGAGCTGTCTAAGCTGAACGAATTAAACGATGCAATCAAATCCATGGGAGGCGAGGTTGTAGGCATCAACACAGAAACCTTTGATGCAAATAAAGATGCGATAAAAGAAGCGGCATCGATTCTCGAAAGTCAGGGTGCGAAGTACCGCAATCTGTCCATCGACTCTGATTCCGCAGCAGGAAAATATGCCTCCGATATCATGGCATTTCCTACCACAATCTTGGTTGATCGAAATGGAAATATTGTGGGAGAACCGATGCTCGGCGGAATCGACAATCAGGACAACTACGATACACTGATGAAGCAGATCCAGTCTGTGATCGATGCTGACAGCGCAAAATAATACGGGATCCTCCCACAGCAGATACTGCGCCTTTTAGAGACTAAAATAAAAGCTGAAGCCCCATGGCGATTATCCACATGTATGCACACGTTTTCGGAATCATCAGTAATCCTACCTTTGGTTTTGTTTTACTGAATAAAGTTACCGGAAGATAGCAGCCAAAGGAAATGATGATGGCTGCAACCATTCTTGTCATATGGTAGCCATAGGTGTTTCCGGACATAGCATACAGGATGATGATCCCGATACCGGTCACTGCAAAGACAGCGTTTCGGATGACAGATAATTTCAGATTCCCCTCATCGGAACACCAGTTGTTCTGAGGAAACAGGCAGATCACGATCCGGACAATGGCAGATATCCAAACGACAGCTTCAATGCTTACCGGGGCGGCAAGTTCCGGGAAGGTAAGTTTCCAGATGTACATTAAGATAATATAAAAGACAGTCATGGTAATCGATGAGACCTGCAGTCCGATTCCCAGCTGTCTTTTTATTTTGTCATTGCTTCCGCGTACAGCTCTCAGGATTCGCGGCACCAGATGAAACGCATCGCCTCCGCAAAGGGTCAGGGTCAGGATTCCGTAAAGGATAAATAAGGGATTCCCCCTGTGAGAAGAAGAAAAACAAGAGGGCTGCAATCAGATCAAAAATCAGATATGCTACGTCAAAAATTGCTTCCATCACATCCGGAATCTGTGGTTTGTAGTTGTTCTGTTTCATGATTCGTTCTCCTTATCATTTTTTAACTGTTCTTCTGCGTTATTACAGATTTTGTCAAATACCCGGATGCACAGACGGGTTTCTTCTTCGGTCAGACCTCTTAACACATTATGCGCAAATTCTTTTTGTGTGTTCAGGCCTGCTTCTATAATTATCTCAGCCTGATCCAACAGCGCGATTTCAATACGTTTTTATTGTCTTTACTTTGGATACGTTCCACCAGCCCTTTACTTTCCAGGTTTTTCAGCGAAGTGGACACGTGGGATTTGGTTGATTTGCGGATCTTTACGATTTCTGCCGCGGTATTGTACTGCGGATTATTATGCAGGAACATGAGGATGTCATATTCCATCTGCGTCAATCCATAACGGTCACATACCTCGCCGGAAAGCAATTCATAATAAGTAGTAATTGTTTTATGCTTATCCCAGAAATACATAGTTCTCTCCTTTATCGTTCTTTTTAGAACGATTATAGGGCAAAACTATTGACTTGTCAATGACTATAATGTTTTTATGGGATTTTTATTGTGCCTGACAGCTTTTTATATTTCCCCCAGCTTATCAAATGCCGTCTGTATATGGTTATACTCTTCCCACTGTACATTTTTCAAAATATTCTGTCTTTCTGTGTATTGTTGGACTGGCGTACGAATTGAAAAATATGTATCAAATTTTGCTTTTGTTATATAACGACGTGAAGTTAAATACCTCTTTTGAGGATCAACCCTTTCAACGAACTGATTGCATTCTTCTATAATTGCTTTATCGTAAGAATCATTGGCTCCTATGGCATTTAGCAAAAATGTCTCCATAGCTCCGTTTTCTTCAAAAGGAATGACCAGCAATAGAAGCGAAAAATCTAAAGTTGTCCCTGCCCGATTCTTCATCGAACATTCCGTCCAGGAATTGTTGGCTATTGGTTGTGTATATACGACATCATTATCATTTAAAACCGTCTGCACTATTTGTATGAAATTCTGTTCAGTTTCCATTTCATCTCTGTCTGTTACAATGACAATTTTCTTATATATACCTTCTAAAGTTGGTGGCGAAAATTCGTTCTTTTGTAAGACCTGCTTCAATCCATTTCCAATCTGGCTGCAGCCGCCAACTGCCATTACCGTCAGTATATCTTCACCTCTCTTTAAATTTCTCGATTTCTGCCCAGGCATTTTTAATATGTTTCTTTGAATATCTTTGTCATCACACCACCGATAAGCCTTTCTCATATAATACTGTAGTAAAACATAGTCCGTCGACCCCTCGCACAATATAACATTATTCATCATCTCAACTCCAATCCCAGGTTATCTTTCGCGTCAATCGCTTCCTCACAGCTTAATCTCCGTACATAATTCTTTTCTTCAAAATTATATAAGGTATATAAATTTATATAAGGTTTTAGTTCATCATCACACTGCAAAACCTTTTCAATCGCTTCCTTGCTATGAGAAGTCAGAAATACCTGTACATTTAATTTTATCACGCTTTTCAGCAGCCACGAAAAAACAGAATCCATTGCAGAAGTGTGTATCGCTGTCTCAAATTCATCCAACAGTAAAATACCATCCTTGGCTCTGACAACCGCACTCAGCAATAACATGGCTTTTTTTCATACCATCACCATAGGCAGTTAGCGGCAGGGCCTTTGCATGATTTCTGGTCAGAACCATGTATTCTGTCTGGAACGGATTACTTTCATTTTTCAACGCATTAATACTAATAATATTTGCATCAAATGTCTGGAGAATGCTCAGCATTTCCCCATAAAGTTCCGGATCGGATAAAATACCATTCAGATTCAGACTGCTTTTCGCATGATCTACTGGCGAAACATAAACTGTTTTGACATAAGGTTTTCTCTTATTCAAATTTCGTGGAAGTATATTTTGGAAATCATAAATAACATCTTCATGAGCTTTGTTCTGGTTAAGATACGTATACAAATGCATGCAAACGGTATCCACAACCTCGTCCTCCTGTTTCACAGAACGCATTCGGCTCAAGCCATTCAACCGATACATCTCTTTTTCCGATACCTGTGTTTCTTCCAGTTCTGCAACGAGCATCACCTCGTCACTCTTGCCATCCCCGTCTATCAAACTATATGCTATCTCTTTTCTCTCATCATCAATCGGAAACATATTATAAAAGCCGTTAAAATACAATCTGTCTCTGATCCGCAAACCATCTATTCTGGCACACCGGATCCATGCATCGGTATCCTGTGGATTACCAATTGTCGAAAGTAATTCCAGCACACTGGTCTTTCCACTATTATTATCGCCCGTAAGAATATTAATCGCATTCAGGCTCTCCAATGTCAAATTATGAATTCCTTTGTAGGCATGTACTGTAAATTCCTGCAGATAGCTTTTCACGCAAACTCACCTCTTTATTTACATCATTGTCGAATATACGATTTTTAATCAGTTCTACTACTATTTATTTTGCTATAAATATAGCGTCGCTCACTCATCCTCTATTTTTTTGATTTCTTTTTAATTTTAGAGACTCATCCGTTTTATTATACCTGACACACTCCAATACTTCTTTTTTCAATATTAATTTCAATTATGTAATTCTTTTAATTACCGGATTGGGCGGTATTTCTCTTTCAATCCGCAAAATTCTTTTTTGAAATTTAAACAATTTATTTGAAAGTGTCCAGTCATTTGTTAATGTATCCTTTTGATTTATTTTTCTTAACAATTCGATATAACTTTGATAATTTTTTTGTCCTAAAGCCTTCCCGTATGCGCTTGTCACTAAATATAATTTTATTTCTTTATATTTATATTTATCATTTAAAAAAATCTCCTTAAAGTCCTCCTTTATAAAACGGTCAATTGCCGTTTCAAATTTTTCAATTATATCTTTTGTTGTATACCCTTTGGGACTTTTCACATTTTTCAATTCTAATATATACAAACAATAAGCATCGCATTGACAGTCAACAGTGACAATAAAATCTACAGCCTTAGGTGTTTCTCCTCTTAAATGTAAGCCCATATAATAATCATCAACTTTTATTCCTATATATTCATCCAAATTTAATTTTGAATCTACTGCAACTGCCAATCCTGCATCTTCAATTTCATGTGTTATATACTTTTTCAAGCCATCTGTCTGATTTATCTGTTGTATCATCTAATTATTTTCATTCTCCATTTTTTCCATCAATTCAACTATTAATTCTTCACGTTCCTCACAAAGCTGTTCCGATACATCTGCAAAATTGTTATCATTAACTCCAAATTCATCCATATCCATATAATATGTATTGCTCTTCTCATTTTCCCATTTCATCAATATAGGGCTATACGTATTTTTATCCAGTTCTCCCGCCAACACTCTATTATTCAATTCATTAAATATGTAGTTACTGTGTGACGCAATCACTAATTTTATATTAGTTTTCGCTAACTTCGTAAAAATTTTCATTAATTTTATCTGATTTATCGGATGCAAATGCGCTTCTGGTTCTTCAATAAAAATAATTGATGATGCATTCATCGTAAATTTTGCTCTGTTTCCCGTTCTAACTATATATTTAAGATATGCAACAATTGGTGAAATTTCTGATATCATAGAAGATACGTCATTCATTTCAAACGAATGTCCCTTGACCTTTCCTTGATAAAGAAGTGTCTTTTTTCTAGAATCAAACTTCACCTCCCCTTTCAAAATTTCTTCTTCTATTTCACGAGCAATTTCTTCCAATTTTATGTTTTTATCATTTCTAATGTTGGACAGCGCCATGTAATAGTCTGATATCGGCTCTGGAATACTCGGAATTTGGAACGAACGATTAATATACGCTCTGTTTTGTGACAGTTGAGCCATAATCGGACCAAACGAACTCATTCCTGTATATATTCCAGATCTTGAAGCCGGAAGAAAATATACTCCTTTCATCTGTCCCAAAAGATTGTGAGCAAAATTTCTGCTTAATTCATTAATTTTTTCCATCAGCAAATTTGTCGGTGTATTTATATGATTTTCATACACATAAATATCATAATGTCCTTTGTTGTTTCTTGATTTATGAAAATCAGATATTGTTTTCTTCAAAAAAACTTTCTTCGCTTCAATATTTATTTCCATTTTATTTTCATTCAACAGAAACGTATATTCATTTGCACCATCCAGTTGTAATTTAATTACAGGATTTTGTTTTAATATTTCCTCATATGCTCCAAATGTATTCTCTAAAGAAACCTGAACTTCATTCAGTAACAGTTTTTCTAAATTTTTCTTATAATTAAAAATTATGTCATTTGTTACATCTAAAGTCTGTATTTCGCTATTCAATACAAAGTTTTTTAAAATATCCGCAATTTCTTCTCTCTGTTCTTTTATATCCGGATAAAACTTTTCCATATAATAATAGTAATCCGCACACATCATAATTTTTTTTAGCAACAGATAAATTACTTGCATCGCATAAGACTTTCCAATATTATTTTCTCCATACGTTACAATTAATGATTTACTTAAATCGTATTCACATCTGTTTATTGGTCCAAAGTTTACTATCTCAATTTTCATATTATTCCTTCTTTCTATAAATCAAAAAATGCAATTACCGGATCCTCAATATAACTTTTTCCAGTGCTTTCAGAGTCTGTCATTTCTTTTACCTTTTCATACTCTAATTCTCCTACGGGATATTCCGAAACATATAATGTGGCACCAATAGTGTTTCCACATCCAGGACAAGTATATTCCATTTTACTTTCATACTCTATTCTATCCCCCATACTATGCTCGGAAACACTTGCAACTTCCAAATCCCACTCTACTAAAAATTCCGTTTGACATTTTCCGCAATGACATTTTGATGATTTTACTTCTACCATGTTTTCCCTTTACTCCTATAAACTACTTATTTTTTAACTTAACACATATTTACAACTTTTCCAATATATTTCTAGGTTACGATTTGACTTTCAAATATTTTCTATGGAATTTTTATTGCACCTGACACTTTCTATCTCTTCAATTAGTCGTCATGCCAATACAAAACCGCCGAAAATGAAATTCAACGCATCCCAGACAATCACTCTACACAGGCCGTTGCCGCTCGGCACGATCCACAGACACATTTGCAGGAGTACAGACAACAATTCATAGAACATCCAGAGCCATGCTTTATTGAACTCACCGTTCTTCACCTAGTGTTATATTTAAAAATTCAACACAGAATCATTCTTTATTGCACCTGATGCTCTATGCCCTATGCCCTATGAATTCAGATAGCTAGCTTTTTGTAGAATGCGTTAGCACATACTTTTGTATTTCTTTCATCTAAATTTGTCGAAAATTGAATAAATTCCAATGTTTTAGAACTACTATATTCAAACGAAATGAGATCAAACTCTTTTACGATTTCACACCAATGTTTTGTTTGAATGCTACCAGCAACTATTTTTCGAAGTACATCTTCATCATAAATTAAGCATTGCTCTATATAATAAACCCAGTCACTTTGAGAAAGCTTTTTCAATATAGTCATTGCTGGTACAATGGCATCATAGGACCTTCCATAAGCATTTCCCAAAAGAACCATCAATGTTGCGCTGACACATTCTTTAATAGCTGGTTTTGGGATTTTTGTTCCCATTTTATTTAATTTGCTAACAGCATTCGGTTCATTATAAAAGTTATTCCTAGCATAGTGTATATTTTTAAGTTCTTTAGCTGTTTCAATAAAACTTAATGAGCGTAAGTTTTCTGGAACATAGTCAAAACCTCCAACAGACATTAATGCCCTTGTAAATGATAAAATAAGTTTTTCATTACCATTATTTTTATATTTGCTAAATGTCAATCCTAAAAAATACTTATCATCAGATGCCAGATCATTCCAAATCGTTTTTATAATCAAAATGAAGTTTGCTTCTACAGTTTCAAATTCTGCGCCTTCTGTAGCCGAAAGCAAATTAACTAAAGTACGTATTGTTGTTTTTTTATAAAAATACGGACTGGTATTGATCGACTCCAACTTCGAAATATTCTCAGAAAAATTTTCCAATGTCAAACTTGTTCTAAAATCATTATATTCAATTTGAATGTTTGAATCCTCATATCCCAAAATATATTGCACACAAGCTCTGATAACTGAATCTCCTTCATTTTGAGGCATTTCCTCATCAACATCACGTCCTAAATAATGCTGAACTATTTCATTAGCATGTGTTAACCGCATTTTTCCAGTTCCGTTTATAAAACCCAACTCCATAGCTAAATTAATAACTTCAAAAGCAGGAAGATTCTGAATATAATTAAGATTATCAATTCCAACCATTTCACCCACAAACTGAATTCCTAACGCTAAAACTCTGTCTCTTAAAATAGTAATAGAACGATTCCAAATTGATTCTGAAGCCATCTCAAAGAAACCATGCTTATAGTTGGCTGCTATTACGGATAGCTCCCGTTGCTTTAGTTGACAGTTATACCTCAATATAGTCTCTAAAGTAGCAACCTTTGGCAATCCCACTCCTGAGTTGCTTTGCCACAGTGCAGAAGTAACTATATCTGTATTATTTGCTGGAATAATTTCTAAAGATGTATCTTTCTTTTCCATGACCTTAGGCTCCTTTTTTTCAAGAGAATCAATAGTGCATCCATAAACTTTTGAATTTCTAGTTGCAATAGAGGTATTTCCGACTATTGTTCCAACTAGAGTTGGTGTTTGCTGTTTACAATTTTTCAGACACCACGATTGCAAATTTTCGCATATTTTAATTTTTAACTTATCCAAAATTAATGGTTGATTTAAAGAACTGTTCTTTATTGCCTCAGAAAGATAATACGTAAATATTCCTTGTTCCAAATGTTCATCTGGATAGCTTCTTTCATTTTCAGAACAAGATGCTAATGTAACACAACTTTTATCAGATATAGTTTCAATAAATAAATTTCCAACTTCTCCCCGAGGCAGCAAACCGGAATGACACGCATCTAAAATAATAAAGCAATTACATCTTGGAGTAGACATAATTTCATTTATTTTTTTTAGTTCAAGAGACGTATTTGCAATATCACTTTGCTTAGTATCTGGTAATATCAAAAAACCATCCGTTCCAATTTTCATTCCATGACCTGCAAAATATAACATGACCGTATCGTCAGATGATGATTCGCTTATCATATGTGTAAGTTTTTCATAAATTTTTTGAGGAGTATTATCATCACCAATATATAACATATTCAATTCTAAATTTTCGAAATCATAATCACAGTAATTTGTGAGTGTTTCTTGCATAAGATATGCATCATTATGGCAATAATAGATATTATCATATTCTGCATAATCTTCACAGCTAAGAAGAATTCCATATCTTTTCATAAATATCATCCTTAGTATTATTTTTATAAGATATTTTAAATGGATAATTACAAACTTAAACGATACCGAAATACCATAAACACAGTTTAATATATTTTAAAAATTTTCACTGTATCTAGCTTTATAACGACACTAGCATCACTTCACCGTAATCACCCCAACCGTCCCCTTAAACGAAGCATCAAACACATACTGTGGTATCTTCTCCGTCAATTGGTCATCATACGCAAAATGCAGATGCGCCCCTATCACAGCGACCACCGGGCTGTCTTCTACAAATACCATGTCCAGAAATTGTTGTGTCACTTCGTCCGGGCTATAGAAGCAATCTGTTCCCCACAAAAGTGCCCGGTCCTGCCATACAGCCTTTGAAGCATCGCTAAGACCATCATTCACTTGCGATTTCAGCGGGACATGCATTGTTAAAATAATTGGTTTATCTTCCGCCCATAATTCTTTTAATTTTTCCAATCCCGCTTCTGATAATTGGCTGGTATTATTATTAATTCCCACAACCAGGAACTCATCAAAATCCTGAACCATTACCTCTTCCATATCCCAGGATTCTTTCTCTTTCTGCTGCACATCCTCGTCTGTGTATGTATCACTATACCAGATTCCCAAATCATGATCTGCACGATTGTACATAACCGGAGCTTTAATCCGTTTTAAATCTGTCATCAGGCAGTTCAAATTAGCTTCTGAAAAGAAATCGATCATATCACCATTCAAGATTACACCGTCTGGATTTTCCGCATTGATTGCATCTACTATTTCCGGCCACGTTTCCTGCGAAGTTTTTCCGTCAGAATTTGAAAACATAGCAACACGTTGTTCGATTTCTTCACTCTTTTCTGATATATAGTCGCCATCAGGAACTATAATATGTTGATCGTTTACTACGATTAATTTGTATTGACTTTTCAGACCTGGAATTCCTATTACCTTTTCGGATTTATCCAGCAAAACATCTCTTTCCGTCTCTTCCGTTTCTACCGGCGATTTTTCATTATTTACCTCATTCGGTATAACTTTTTCCGTCTGCGAGCCACATGCACACAACATTTCTAACATCAAACCCACAGACACCAGACCTACCAATACTTTTCTCATTTTCCCTCCATTTTCGCACTTGTCAAAATATCCTTTATCAAAATTTTCTATTTCACCACATATATTTCTCAATAAACCACTATACAGCCCATTCCTATTCTGTACTATCTGAGAAATTTTGAATTACTCTTCATGATTCAAAAACTTCTCCACATTATGCCGTGGACGTTCCTTACTTTCTATATATGTTTTCCCTACATATTGTCCGACAACTCCGATAAATAACAACTGCACTCCACCCAAAAACCAAATGGAAATCATCAGTGAAGACCATCCCGGGCTGACATGTCCCATAAAGTATGATACCAGCGTGTAAATAAATGCAATCATTGAGCAGGCAACAATTACACCTCCAAAAGCCATAATCATACTAATCGGTTTAATACTAAAAGATGTAATCCCATCCCAGGCAAACGACAGCATCTTCTTTAACGGATACTTACTTTCTCCTGCCAGTCTTTCCTTTCGTGCATACGTCACCGTAGCTGTTTTATACCCAATAAGCGGCACCATTCCCCGCAGGAACAAATTTCTTTCCTTATACTGTCCCAGCTGCTTCATATCCATTTCCACACTTCCTTTTCTAATCATTCCATTTTTGATTCATAAAATAATACTCATATTTCTTATATTGCTCCCATACCTGTTGGTCTTCATCTGACAATTTATCCACGACTTCCCCATTTTCCATAAAGATATCTCCACTATGTGCGGTTATCGTTTTTCTGACCAAATCAGTAATTTTCATAAATGCGGGTCCATCATATCCCAATTTTTCAAATAACTCATTCATCAGATAATTCGGCGCAAGATCCGCCCCCTCTCCTACAAACTGATTTCCCGTTATCTGTTTTGCAGCATCATTTGCATACATTATATAAGGAGTCGCATAATAATTATAAAATCCTTCTAATGTACTTACATCCAAATCTATTCCCAACATCTCATATACACTATTTCCTTCACCAAGCCAAGGTTTATGATCTCCAAAAGCAACCAATACACATGGCTCGTCCAGGCTCTCAATTTCTTCAATAAGTTTTTCCAGTTCTTCGCCTGTATTCTTTATTCCAGACAAGTAATTATTTAAAATATTATATTCATCGTCTGTATAGTCCTCTTGTTTAATCACATATGATGTATCATATAATTGTTCCGTGCTATACGGTCCATGATTTTGATACGTTACACTAAGATTAAAATAAGGAATTCCATCATCAATTGAGTTTTTCAAATCTTTATACAATTCAGGAAACAGAACATTATCTCCTGCTATTTCCCCATTTGCCAATTCACTGTAACGAGACTCATAAAAATCATATTTACTGAATCCCAAGTGATCGTTGACATTTATTCTATTATAAAACCAACTATAGCACGGATGGCTTCCCGCCACGCAATACCCTTGGTCCGTAAAATATCTCGCATAAAAATATGTATTTTTACGAAGACTTGGATATGCATCTGCTCCTGTTATAAATCTTCGCTCTGTTCTGACAGTACCAGCCGCAAAAATATCGGTCAATAAATTTCCATGATATGATATTTCTTTAATACGGTTAAATGCAGCATACGGATCATTCTCCGAATCAAATTCTATTTGTGGATAAACAGAAAAATCTCCATAGGCCTCCATCATTATCGCAATAATATTAACCTTTTTATCCCCTGGTATATCATCTTCCTTAATATCTTTTAAAGAGTTTTCTATTTCCTTTTTATTATATCCATCTGGTTTTTTCATTCCAGCATCTTTACTACTATATAAAAAAGGATAAATGAATCCTCTACTAATGAACTGTTGCGTACTTCCCCATCTGTTGATCAGTGCAATATTTTCTGTTTTTTGGTAATACGCATCGTTTAAAATAAAATATTTCACCCACCCAACAGCACTTAACATTAATATGATGCCAAGAATTATTCTTGTTTTAATTTTTGTATTTATTTTTATGTTTTTTTCTGATTTTCCATAAAATAAAAGTAATAACTACCATACCGGCAATCCACATAAGCATAGAACTGCTTATGTGGATTTTATAACGTTCCGTCATATTTCTCATCTCAAAAAACAATGAAAGATCCTCTACTAATAATGGGTCATCACGAAATGATAATTTAAAATAATTAATCAATGACAGGACGATCACAAGAATCGATGCAATTCCTACACTAATCCATAATCGATTAACAATAATAAGAAGAATTAATATAACGAAAAGAATAGGTGCCGTATTTAGTATTATAGTATACACATTTGCAAAATACGATTTAAACATCTCGATTCCAAATTGACCTGTTGAAAATATAGACTTCCAGCTGACAATATAAAACTAACACCCACGGCAATAGTTAGATTGATTATTCCCCTTCCATGTTTTTTTATAATCTCTTTTATATTTGTATGTATGCTCATCAATTTCCTTTCTATGTCTAATATTCTCACCTTCTAACACATTGTAAAATAAATGCTTGTATCCTCTCTAGACACAAGCGATTTATTATATTTATTCAGCTAGCTATTGCAAACAATATATATATTAAATTATACATCTTGAGATTCAGTAAATGAAAAACTATTTTTCTTCTCTTATCCATTTTTGAAATATAGGGATTTTTTTTGTAATTAGGAAACTCCCTTTTGAATTTTATCTACTAATTCTCCAATCAATTCTTTGTAATTCTTTCCATGAGCCCGAATCAATCTCACAGTTGTTGATATATACATATGATCAATTGCTATAAATTCAATTTCATTCCAAAATTGATTTGTTCCAAGTTCCTTCTGATAAAATTCCTGAATTTCTTGAATTGCTCCAATTATTTCAAGGTTTCTCTCTGATGCCATGCTATTCATGATTGATCCAGATCGGATCAAATAATTATATAAAACTTTATCACAATAGATGCATCTCTCACAAAACGCCATATATTTTTTTACAAATCGTAAGTCTTCATACCATACATTAGACGTAAACAATAATCCGTTTTTTGAAATAATGCTTCTCTTATACATTTTATTCCATGCTGCATTCTGTATTAAGAGCAATTCCGGCTTCCCGTATATTGAATACGTTTCTCCTTCCATAAATCCCTGTTCATGTATTTCTTTTATAAAATTACCCTGCTCATCCACACTGGCAAATGCACAAAAGACCATATCCGCATCATTCTTTTTAGCCTGATCATACATTTCTTTTAAATACAGCGGTTCCAAATAATCATCACTATCAGCAAAACAAATATACTCACCTGTAGCATATAATAACCCTTTATTTCGAGCTCCGCTTAATCCTTGATTTTCCTGATGAATTAGTTTAAATTTTGAAGGATCCTTCCGTATAAACAACTCTGCAATTTTCCTGCTATTATCTATGGATCCATCATCGACCAAAATCACTTCATAATCATCAAATATTTGTTTTTCAATTGATTGCAAACATTTTTCCAAGTACTTTTCAACATTATAAATAGGTACAATAAGACTAACTGCTGCCATTTTCATATCTCCTGCGTTTATTGTTCTTTTTGCATTATTTTTTTATGACTAGTTAATGTTTATTACACAGCTTTCTAAACCATTTCATAACCATCTGCCAAACTTCCATTACCATCTCTTCTTTTGTCACTAATAAAACTAGTCCATATACCCCAAAATACAATATTGCTGATACAATTAACGTTATAAACTCTCCTGTGCCCAGTACTTTAACCCAACAGGATACCAAACATGCTAACAATACTGCAATATTAATTTTTATATAATACGGTTTCTTAAGTGTACCACCTACTTCATTTCTCAAGACACTATATTGCACAATCAATACTGCCAATTCTGCGATTACTGTTCCAATTGCAGCCCCTGTAGAAGCTAATTTAGGAATTAACATCATATTTATTATCACATCAACAATAGCACCTATGACTTCTGAATAAAGTACTATTTTTTCTTTTCCAAGCGGAATTAGTACTTGTATTCCTAGCACATTGGTAATTCCTATGAGCAATATTGTTGGCATGATAACCTGCATCGGTATAATAGCACCGGCATACTCTTTACCTGATAAAAAGAAGACGGTCTCTTTTGCAAACAAAATAAAATAAATCATTAATGGAGTTGACACTAATCCAACAAATGCTAATGCTTTATTCGTTATTCGTGTAAATTCATCCATTATACCATTTTCAACATAATACGATGCTCTTGGTAATAATACCGTACCTAGAGAGGTAACAACCGCAACTAAAATTCCTTTTATTTTCACTGCTGCATTGTAATATCCAACATCCATATCTGTAGCCATAAAGCCAAGCATAACATTATCCAGATTGGTATAAATCGTAGTTGCACACGCCATCGCAAAGAATATACATATTGGTTTAAGATGCTGTTTGAAATTGTAATTTTCAATTGGTTTTAAGTCAATATATTTATGGGCATTAATAAGATTCAAAACACTAGATGCCGATGATGCAAAAATAGTGATTCCACCATAAATTATATAATCTGATTTTTCATGAACCAATAAAAACATCGCAATTAGAGCTATAAATTTGAATATAACTGAACGACATGTTATATATGTATATTGTTCGAGTGCCTTATATAGCCATTCCATGCCAATTGAAGTTAAAACAATTGTAAAGCTCATAATCACATACAATGATTTATCTTCTGCTAATCTAGGCACGTACCTTAATGCCATAAATAATGCCACATACGAAATAACGCACATACCTAAATTAACTATAAGTAATTCATGTACTGTTTTTGATAATTCGTTTCTATTATCTCTGACCTTGGCACAGGCTCGAATTCCATATGTTGGTATTCCTAATTGAGCAAACATTGAGAAATAAGAAATCAGCGACGTTGCAAACGCCACCTTCCCTGTTCCTTCTGGCAATAATATCCTTGAAACATATGGAAAAGTTATCACCGGAAATATAAATGATGACATTGTCAATATAATATTCATTATGAAATTTAATTTTATAGACTTTTCTTTCATTGTGATTCCTTTTCATCCATTTCATTTCTTAGTATCTCATACCAACAAAATCTTCACTGCATATGTTCTTTACCAATCTTTTCTTCTTATTTTTTGCATTAACATAACCAAAGAAAATCCTTTAAAGTTTGAACAAATAACCAGGTATCGGATAGTATAAAAAATCTTTGATTTTATTGAAGCATTATTATAATTCCAAAATGAAATATATTTTTTATTCAGATCGACATACGAATAATTTTTTTGTATATTAGCAAAAAGCTGTACCAATTCATATTTCACCTGACTACACCTTTGCAAGTCAAAAAACGAATAACTTTCAATAATATAATCGATAAATTGCAACGTATCTTTTTGTAGGTATTGTTTATGTGATTTTATCGGGCACTTTTCTTCCCATTCCAACAGCCTTATAAGTAATTTTTTTTGATCGTTAATTCTCTTCACTCTGCTTTGTGGAGAAACACTCTGATTTATATCTCCCACACGATACTGATAAACATTATAATCATACTCACATACTGTTTCAGATAATCCTACGCAATACTGCATATATTCTCTGTCCACATAAAAACAATTTTCTAATATTCTGCAGTTAGAATCTTTCAGCAAATCCGTTCTAATTGAGATTTCATGCATCTGAAATGCTCGTTTATTTAATATGTCATCTATATTAATCGTTTTCCCTGCATAATCGATTCCATTATGACGTAATACTTTTTCCCCAGAATTTTCTAAACATAATGAAAAATCACTTGTTACCAAATCTGCTTCACATGTTCTGAGAGAGACAATTAATTTATCCAATTCAGTCGAATCAACCCAGTCATCTCCATCAACAGTTTTAAAATACTTACCCGTCGCAACATCAAGTGCTGCATTTATGGTCGATCCATGACCACCATTCTTTTTATCTACTACAACAATAGACCCTGGATGTTCCTTTTTATAATTCTCCGCAATCTTTAACGTTTTATCCTTAGATCCATCGTTTACAATAATAATCTCTAATTCCTTAACATTTTCGCATTTAAGCATAGAATCCACAGTTTCTTTTAAGGTATTTTCGACATTGTATGATGCAACCGAAATTGAAAGAATTTTTCTCATCTTTTATACTCCTATATTCCAGATAAATTACATTTACTCTGCTTTGTTAAAATGTGCGATAATTGCATCTGCAATACGTTCACTTGCATGCCCATCCCCATATGGATTCGATGCTTTACTCATTCTCTGATACTCTTTTTCATCAGACAGCAGCTCATCTACTAACTGGAATATAGTCTCTTCCTCTGTTCCAGCAAGTTTTAACGTTCCTGCCTCAATTCCTTCTGGGCGTTCTGTTGTATCACGCAAAACAATAACCGGTTTTCCCAAAGAAGGAGCTTCTTCCTGAATTCCTCCACTATCTGTCAAAATCAAATAAGAATTGCTAAGAAGATTATGGAATTCCACAACTTCCAATGGCTTGATCAATTTAATCCTATCACAGTCTCCAAATACTTTATTTGCCGCATCTACTACTAACGGATTCAAATGAACAGGGTATACCATTTTAACGTCATCATATTTTTCAATAATACGTCGAATGGCATGGAACATCCGTAACATCGGTTCTCCAAGATTTTCTCTTCTGTGTGCAGTCAGAACAATCAGACGATCTTCTCCCACCCAATTGATAATTTCATCCTTGTATTCTTTGTCTACGGTAAGGTTCAAAGCATCAATTGCTGTATTTCCGGTAACATAGATAGATTCAGGATCTTTTCCTTCGTTCAACAGATTTTGTTTACTCTGTTCCGTCGGAGCAAAGTTTAAATCTGCCATAGCGCCTACAAATTGCCGGTTCATCTCTTCAGGAAAGGGTGAATATTTATTATGTGTCCGAAGTCCAGCTTCTACATGTCCTATTGCAACCTGCTGATAAAATGCTGCCAGCGCCCCCGCAAATGTAGTGGTTGTATCTCCATGTACTAACACAATATCTGGTCGAACTTCCTTGATAACACCTTCCATACCCTGTAAAACCCTGGTTGTAATGTCCGATAATGACTGACCTTGTTTCATAATATCAAGATCATAATCCGGCTCAATATGAAAAGCCTCCAAAACCTGATCTAGCATCTGACGATGCTGCGCAGTTACACATACAATACTTTCAATTTCTTCTCTTTTTTCCAGTTCATGAACAACCGGTGCCATTTTAATCGTCTCCGGTCTGGTTCCGAATACAGACATAACTTTTATTTTAGACATTTTTTCTCCTTACTTACGTTAAATAAAAATTTAATATTGTTATCATAGAAACGTTTTAATCTGGACGGTTCTTTAGTTATTCTATATAACCATTCCAAATTATGTTTTATAAAGAATTCTGGCGCACGCTTTTTAATACCACTAAGTACATCAAAAGAACCACCAACCCCTACAAAAATTCCCTTTTCAAATTCTTCCAAATGAGAATATATTAATTTTTCCTGTGCAGGCATTCCAAGTGCTACCAATACTATATCTGCACCAGATTCTTTTATAGTTTCAAATACTTTATCCTTATCTTTTACATAACCGTTAGTGTATCCTGCAACTATCAGATTCGGATATTCTTTATTTATTCTGTCAACCATAGCCTCTATTACTTCTTGTTTAGCGCCAAATAAATAAACACTTTTTTCCATCTCATTTCCATATTCCAATAATTGCTGAGCAATATCAATACCCGGTATTCTTTCTGGTATCTGTATATCCAACATTTTAGCAGCTTCACTAAACCAATGCCATCGGCCACTACATGTAGTTTTTCATCTAATAACAGTTTTTTTACTTCAATATCATTACCACCATACATGAATGCCTCAGGATTCGCTGTCACAATAAACATTTTATTGTTCCGTGATAAATTACTTTTCATCTCCGAAAAGAACTCTTTTTCTGTTACCTTGTATAATTTATTAAAAAAATCTATCATTTCAACATCTCCAAATTGTTATCTGAATTATCAACAAGCTTTATAATCAATATTGCAATATATATACTCACTGCCGGTGCTATTAACACATGTCCCGATACTGCTGCACACGCAAGACCAATAAGTATTCCATATGTATATACAATAGCACTTTCATTCTCAAAAATCTTCTTTATCGCCTTCCACAAAGCTCTAATACAGTATACCGCAAAAAAACAAATCGGTAATATATAAATCATCAAACCTACTATTCCGTGGTAAAACAGCAATGCCAGGAAATCCATTTCTATCAGGTTACTGTTTAGTCCCTTACCTACCGTATAACTATACCCGAGTCCTAACAATTTTTCTGATACTGTACCGGTACAATATCGGTTTATAGTTCCCTCTACATATACCAACCTATTACTTAATAACCAGTTAATGACAAGATATGCTTTATTTTTCTGAATGTTTTCCTCATTTTCTAAAGCTTCTTCTTTCTCAACCACACTCTCTTCATAATGTTCCGTCACCATGATTCCATTATTCTGTCGTACGGGTGAATTTGCCATATATAAAGTACAATAAGCTAAAAGTATAATTACACATCTAATAATATTTCTACTACTTGTTTTATATAATATCTTTTGAATCAAACATACAAAGCCCAGCACAATTACAGCCATAGCACTTGCCAATAACGGAACTTTTGTTCCCACATATGTACCACTAAAAGCACACAAAAAACCTATACTAATCCAAACAAACTTTTTCTTACTTTTTACAGCCCAAAATAAGGCCACTATCGCTAATATTGATATGATCGCACCAACTTCATTTCCCGCATAAAACCATCCGCAATACCCTTTTCCGTAGTCATACGTTCCAAAACTTGTATTCGTTATTGCTGATAAAAATATACTCACCGTATATTCGCAGTAAACACCAACTAACAACCAATCCGATACAACATATTGATATTGCTGATACATACAAAAAAGCCCCAATAAAACATATAAAAAGTAATACATTTTTATAAACATTTTTATATTCGTTATTATTGTATAAGTTCCACTACAAACCGCTGCATTTGCCAGAAAAGCAAGACCATACACTGAAATTATAGCCACATATATTTTAACAGCTTTTTCATATTTCCCGCGATAAATAAACATTACATAGAACGCCATTATTCCTACAAATACTGCTCTTATTGCTACTCCCAGCGTAATAGAGTCACTGCCATACCGTACACCTAACGATGTAAGAATATCAATGATTGGCTGAAGTATGATATACCAATTTAGCAATATAATTTTTTTTTGCTTTTTTCATACGTACTTCCTTTATCAAATATTGTCTATAAAATCAAACCACTGTTTTTCTACGCATTCACACGAATATTTATTGACGCTCTTTCTTCCATTTTCGCCAATTTTTTTCCCTATACTCATATTCCCGCATCATTTTTTTGCACTCATTCACCATTCGCTCTCTTGAATAGTCCCGTATCAAAATTCCATTTACACCATCTTCAATAATTTCCTTAGCTCCCTGCGCACAATCATACGCAATGCAAGGAAGACCATACGATTGTGCTTCAATTAGAACCAATCCAAAAGATTCCGTTAAAGAAGTCATAACATAAATTGAACTCTGATACATTAATTTTTCCAATATACTTTTTATCTCGAAATCCGTGTAAAACTACACGATCTTTCAAATGATATTCTTCTATTAGTAAATTTAATTTTTCTTTTTCAACGCCATCTCCAATAATATTCAGCGTCCATTCTGTATCTTCCACACACAATTGTTTGAAAACTTTTATTAACTCTTCATAATTTTTTTCAGGAGATAATCTTCCAACTGAAATAATGCTTTTCCCTCTTAAGTCAGAAACCTTTTCAGGAATATAGTCAAGACTGTGCGGAATATATTTACATTTTACAGTAGTTTCTGAAAGTCTGTCCGCATAAAAATCTGTCAATTCCTGTGAAACCGGCATGAAATAATCCATCTGTTTTACCGACTCAATTTGTTTTTTTATATACTCTTCATTATTATTATGATGATTATGTTCCTGCGCGATACAAACAACTCCATCTTTCGCATTCTCTGTCACCAACTTATGATACAAATATCTTGTCGAGATAAGCACATCACCATTTGATTTCTTTATTGCCTTTTTCATACTTGTCGTACGCAAATATAAAATTTTGATACTTTTACTACATTCTTTAAGTAATTGTAAAGGTCTTTTCGATTTTATCGCATTTTTTATTTCATCTCGATTGGGTTTTAATCCTTCTGTTAAGTATGTTATTTTTACCCTTGGATCCACTTCAAATGCCGGTTTATCACACAAATGATAGAAACTGATTATCTCAACCTCATATCTTTTAACCAACATATTAGCTTCCGATATAATTGCCCGTTCAGTACCTCCATATGATAAATGTAGTGCTAAAAAGACGATTTTCTTTGTCATCGATCTACATACTCCTTCTTTTGTTCTTCAGAAAATCCCTCTGTACTTTCTTTCATAAACATAATTTTAATAGTCATTAAAATCAACTTAATATCCAAGAAGATGGAATAATTCTGAATATAAATCAAATCCAATTGAAGTTTATCATATGGACTAGTATTATATTTACCATAAATCTGTGCATATCCCGTCAACCCACCACGTACTTTTAACCTATATTCAAATTCCGCAAGATCTTCTGTGTATTTTTCTACATGTTCTACACGCTCTGGTCGTGGCCCAACCAGGCTCATATTTCCAATTAGTATATCTATTAACTGAGGTAACTCGTCTAAACGTGTTGCTCGCAAAACTCTTCCTACAGGTGTTATTCTTGGATCATGATCTGCAGCAGGCTGAGATTTTCCATCTTTTTCGGCATCTACTATCATACTTCTGAATTTAAAAATATGAAACACTTTACCATTCATAGTACATCTTGCCTGACGATAAAAAACCGGTCCTCCATCATAGAGTTTAATTGCAATAGATGCAATCAAAAAAATAGGAGAAGTAATCAACAACATCAAGGCAGACACTACAATATCCATAGTTCTCTTTACAAATCTCTGTTCAAAACTCAATCCATGATTTCTATATAACAATAACGGTGTATCAAAAATATGTAAACTCTCTGCTCCACGTATTAAAATATCTGAAACCTTAGTTGTTGAATAAGCTCTGATATCATTTCCATAACAAAATTTCAAAATTTTATTACGCATTTCGGAATGAACATCATAAATAACAACACCTTCGTATTTCTTTATTTCTTCTTCAAGCACTTTCAATCCAACCGACACATTAATTTTTTGTTCTACCTTATATTTATCTTTTCGAGTATTCAATTTTCTGATGAAATCTGTTGGATCATATTCCTCATAAACAACTAGCATCTTTCGTGGTGGAAAAAGTTTTCTGAAAATCCATTCACTAACCCATGCAACAATTACCACAATTACTATATCGCAAACGGTAACTTTTAACAAAGGCACTATATTTACAAAACGAACAGATAATAACACAATCTGCAAGTACATAACAATGTTCGCACATATTAACGCCAAAATCTGTGAATAAATAATATTTGCTTTCTTTAAATAACCGACTTTCAGTCCACCAAATATGTACAGGAAGATCATCTGATACAGGACATACATCCCCCCCATCATCCAATGACCCTTTTGAAAGAACGGAAATACCGTGTATAAATTATAGTTTTTAATCCAACTATACATAAATAAACTTGTTTCACATGCTACCAAAATCACAACCAGAAAAATACGTATCATTCGCTTATATTGTTCGTTATCTTTTTTCATCTTTTGTCTCCATTTATTAATCAATTTCCGTATCTAATACTGTATATCCGTCTACTTCGCCTAATATGCTACAACCATAGTTCTGATAAAATTGTAAAGTTCTTTCATCATCCGATGGTACGATTATATAATCCAACTGCTCTACCGCTACAATTTGTCTAAAATATTCCAGACTAATCAACTCTTTATTCGATGCCAACTGAACCCACGCAAGAACTGCCCGAGGACTCCAATCGCGTAACAACAGCCACTGATCTTTTTCCTCATCTAGGGAATTATATGCCTCTATATCATTTCTTCCCAGTACAGAAATAATACTTGGATCATATTGTCTCAAATCATATATTAGCCATCCTGAATATAAAACTTTAGGATCCTTCTTCCCATCAGAATGGAGTAATTTATCGATATCTATAACTTCGTTCCACGTATAATAAGCATTTGTTTTTTTTACATAAGGTGGTGCAGCACTCGAATATACCGGTTTGCCCAATACAACTACACTACCTAAAATCATTCCCCATATGAGTACACATATCCAACATCTATTTACTTTTTGGGCTATAGTCGCATAGCAAAAACCAACCATCGGTGCTATTGGAATAAGCCAAAAAAAACGGTAATATCTGTCTGATAATCCAAATATTTTTCCTGCAACTTTTATAACCAATGGATTACAGACTGTCAATGCAAACAAAATATATGGATATATTCCCAAATTCATCCATCGCTTATTTTTTGTAAACAATATGAGTTCAAAAAACAATAATATATACACCCACAGCCAGTTTCCATTCAAATAAGCCTGTATATTTTGCCAAATAAAATCCCATCCGTATCCTTCAGCTGTAATTCCCTGCATCATATCCTCTTTTCTTACAGAATTTTTATTTGTATGATTCCTTTTGAAATGCACAAATGAGTTCCAATAAACAGTGCACATATCAACATACTAATTGCATATTTCCACACAACCCGTTTTCTGTTTTTACTTAAAATCACAGGAATATAGTACATAGAAATAAGTGTTGGCATTAATAACATTGCTGACATGGAAAAAGCCATTCCACCTATCAACGTACAAACCATTGCATACCAGTCCCATATACTACTTCTTTTTTTAAGCGTACATATCAAGATTAATAACATCGTCGGTATCACAATAACTGCCAGAATAGTTTTCCCTTCAAATGTTCTATACGCAAAAAATCCTGTAGGTGAATACATGGAATAACCACACATATACACAGCAATCATCAAAAGCCACGTTACCAACAATCTATTTTTGTTCTTATTCAAGAATTCTGCTGCTATATTATACAGATTCACCCCCGTAATTACGATAACAACTGTTGACATAATAAATCTATACACAATCAATGGATGTATCTTTGTGATCATACTTATCACTGAATTATGCACTGAGTATGTAAGCATTAAATATAACGAATCCAGAGTCTCCATTTTTACACCTGTATACGGATCATACTGTTCGATCGTATCTGTATAAACTGAAGAACCAGATATTCCAATGTAATACGCCGAATCTATGCTACTACCATACTGGATATTATTTGTTATTAAATATACTAAAGCAATCAAAGCGATAATAACTACTACACCATTTCGAATAGTACTTTTAAAGTTTACACTCTCAAAATAGTTCGACCAGTGCTTTGTATTTAATATAACAGAAATGATACTAACTATTACACAAATTACCACCCATACGATAGACAATTTTGATAATGGCTGTAACAACAATTTCATCGGTAGAGCAACAATCTCGAAAAGTGCGAAATAAACCATGAATCCAATATTTATCGTAAAAAACAAGGTATTGCTATTTTTTCCAGACCTATATGTTATCAAGGAGCCAAACAAGAAAAATAACATCAATAACACTAAAATTGTCACTACACTAAGATATATATTTGCCTGCATATCTTGCCTCTATTAAATACCCTTTCTTTATTCTCCATTTTCAATAATAGATTCAAATTACCTAATTAATAATACTCTATCCGATAAATTATACCATATCCCTTACTTTATTACCACCAAAGAATTATACCTAACTTCGTATAACTCTCACTATGCATCAGACTTATCCCACCTTATTAGATGTTTCCCACCTCCTCCCGGTTTCAAAAAAGGACAAATTTTGAATTTATTGATGGCCTTTGGTAAAACTGATTCGCAAGAATCCCAATCCTTCCAATTTCACTCATATTTTCCAAAAATCCGCCAATACTAACACCAGAACTTTAATTTCATCTAAAACCAGGTTTAGCACATCATATTTATACGGATAAGGAGAAAGTCTATGAAAGCAACAGGTATTGTACGAAGAATCGATGATCTCGGGCGGGTGGTGATTCCGAAGGAGATACGGCGGACGTTGAAGATACGGGAATCAGAGCCTCTGGAGATTTTTACGGATCGGAATGGGGAGATTATTCTGAAGAAATATTCGCCGATCGGGGAGTTTTCGAGCGGGGCGCAGCAGCTGGCGGATGCGGCGGCGAAGACGTGCGGGAAGTTGTTTTGTATCTGTGATCAGGAGCAGGTGGTGGCCGCGGCCGGGCCGGAGAATAAGAAGTATCAGGGAAAATCTCTCAGTAAAGCGATGGAGCAGCGACTCTTTGACCGGGATTTTATCCCGGAAAATAACGCTTATTATCCGGTGACAGACGATGATGCGCACACGGAACAGGCGCTGGTTCCTGTGACACAGGACGGGGATCCGGTCGGGGCCGTGTGTTTTCTTGGCATGAAGCGCACGGATCCGATCTCCGAAGCGGATGCGAAGGTAGCAGAAATGATCGCCCGATATCTGACCTTCACTATGAACAATTGATGATATACAATGTAACAACAAGGCGGAACACCAGCATCTTTTGCCGGCGTTCCGCCTCATTTTATTTCTGCTCGTAACTGTTCAGTACCCTCACAGTTACGAGTCAAAATGCATTTCTAATCACCTTCGGTGATGGCATTTTGACTTGTATGTCTCGGGATTTTGGCAAAAACCATGCCAAAACACCTCGCGGAATGCTACCTACTGAATAGTTACTTCTGCTCATAATATTCTTCCAGTGTCAGCCCTGTAAGTGTCAGATACAACGCCAGCGACCGGGTTACATACCGGATATGCCAGGGCTCCCATCCATACCCGGTTATATGCTCTTTCCCTTTCGGATAGCGCAGGATGAAGCCATATAAGGGTGCACACCGTTTCAGCCACCGGCCTTCCCGGGTTTCTCCGAAACGCTCATCCAGTTGATAGTCAACCGCCTGGCAGGAAACATCCAGCGCCAGGCCCGTCTGATGCTCACTGGCTCCCGGCGGTGCTATCCAATGTACAGGATCTCCATTTTCTTTCGGCTGTTCCCGCCGTTTCTTCTGATAGAGTTCTTCCTGTCTTTCGTAGCTTCGGTAGCCGGATACTCCGCACAGATAGATTCCTTCCTCTTTTCCTCTCGCAAAAAGCGCCTCCACTCCCTTCGCCGCACTAACTGCAAGTAATCTTTTCCTGTCCCCGACAGGTGCATCAAAGATGATTTCCGGCTCAACTAAGGTCTGTGGTATCGCTTTTCGCGGTAAGCGGTGTGTACGGTTTACCAGAATCGTGGCATCCATCTTTTCCCCTCCTTTGTTTCGTTGCTATGAAACTATCTGCATTCTATGCAGCCGGAAGCCGGATTATGAACAGGAAAGCAGTCTCCTGTAAGCGAAAAAAGAGAGCGCAGACACGTTTCCCGTATCCTGCACTCTCTGTTCTTATTTTTCTCTAGTTCACCTGATACACATCTGCATATTTCATACCAAAGCTCAATGCCTGGCTGTGGCTTCCCATGAAGATATCCACATGTCCGTATGCGGTTCCTCTGTCTTCTACGGTATAGATCTGACCGTTGATGGAAAGTTTGGTTCCGAATGGAACTCCCGCCATCGCGATGGTACGTCCCGGTGTCGGAGTGGTTCCGCTGGCTGTACCGCCGCCGGACCATTTTCCGCAACAGATGGAACAGCTGCAATATGCTGTCAGTTTGAATCTTCCCAGGTATTTGCCCTGTGAAGTATCGATGGTATCGTCGGAGCTGTCTGTTGTAGTTGTTGAAGTTGTTGTATTCGCAGCAGTATTACTTGTCGTTGTAGTCGTTGTTGTACTGCTGTTTGATTTTTTCTGTGTCGCTGACGCTGCCTGCTGCGCTGCTTTCTGCTGTGCTGCCTTTTGTGCTGCTGCATCTTCTGCCGCTTTTTTCTCTGCTGCTTCTTTTGCTGCCGCTTCCTGTGCTGCTTTCTCAGCTGCTGCCTGTGCCGCCTGCTGTGCTGCTAATCTGGCTGCTGCTTCTTCCTCTTTTGCCTGACGAAGAAGATCGTTGATCGCATCTTCCTGACTGCTGATCTTGGTCAACAGATCATTCTCTGCTGTCTGCTGACTCTGAATATCCTCCTGATATTCACGGATCTGCTGGTAAGTTGCCTCCACCAGTTCTTCTACTGCTGCCTGCTTGTCCGCGCTCTCCTGCTGAAGAGCCACAATCTCTTCTTTTTCCTGTGCCACCTGTTCCTCTTTGGTCTGGATGGCTTCTTTTGTTTCTCTGTATGTATCCAGCATGTCTCTGTCATACTTTGACATCTGGGAAATGTTCTCAGCCTGGTTTAAGAAATCAGAAATACTTCCTGATTCGAACAGCAAGTTCATATAATTGCTGGCTGAGTTTTCGTACATATAGCGGATACGGAGTTTCATCGCTTCATACTGCTGCGCTTCATCCGCTTTCGCATCTTCAAGGTCACTTTGCAGCTGTGTCAGTTCTTCCTGCTTCGCATCGTAATCGTTCTGCAGTTTTTCCAGACTGCTGCGAAGATCGTCCAACTGAGTGTTCAGATCTGCAAGATATGTTTCGGATTCACCTTTTTTTGATTCCAGTTCCTGAATCTTTTCCTGGGTCTGCTGCAGGGAAGACTGATTCTCCTGCTGCTGTGCCTTCGCATCGGAGATCTTCTCCTGCGTGGTAGCAGCTCCACCCTGTACCGCACTTCCCACGATAAGACATGCGGAAAGTACCAGGCTTATGATTCTTTTTCTTCTCATATTAATTCCTCTCACTTTCTCAGGCAAGAGTCATTATAGCATGATTTTGTAGCATTGTGAAGTAGTTTTTTAACATCTCGTAATATTTGCGTAATAATTAGTAGAGTTTTGGCGAATTTCCGCATTAAAGTGCGGATTATGTCAACTTTTTAGTCGCCAGCCGCTCCAGTATTTATTCTTCAGAACTCCGTTCACAAGTTTTCCCCAGCCGAGTGCATACTGATCCACACAGACCAGGATCCAGCCTTTCTCTCTGGTCGCTTCCCCCGGTTCCAAAAGCAGGGTTTCTCCACGCAGATATCGTCCGATCCGTTCATCCTCCGGTGAAAGGGATACGCTTCCCTCATAGTCGGAAGCCTTCAGCGTCATCGCCAGCTGCTGGGATGGTTCAAAACGGTTTTTCTTCAGATCTCCCAGATACAGTCCGTTTCTTAAGAAATGGATACCGTTCAACTTTGCCGGAAGTTCCGGTACCAGGTAGACTTTCTCGCCCTTGATCTGTACCCGCTCCCAGTCCGGCTTCCACTGACAGTCCCTGAAGAATTCTTCCAGAACTGCTTTATTTTTCTTATCCATCCGCGTCGGCGGTTCCAGTCTGATCCTTGTCTCGGGCGCATCCTCAGACTTTTTCAGCAGGGCCAGAAAATGCCCCTCTCCTTTCATCTTATGCGGCCAGATCCGCACACAGCGGCGCAGTTCCTCTCTTCCATCACCCCACGCAGGGTTACCCTCGGAGAATCCTTCATATCCTTCGATGGGAATCAGTTCCATCTCCGGACACTGCTCCAGGATCCAGGAGATACTTCCCTCGTTTTCTACCGGAGCAAAGGTACAGGTGGAATACAGCAGTTTTCCACCCGGGCGCAGCATCCGCACACCATTCTTCAGAATATCTTTCTGCAGTTTCGCAAAGTACTCCGGGCGTTCTTCCTCCCAGGTTTTGATCACCGCCGGATCTTTGCGGAACATCCCCTCCCCGGAGCACGGTGCATCAATCAGCACTTTATCAAAAAATCCTTCAAACCGCTCTGCCAGGTTCTGTGGTACTTCGTTGGTCACAAAGGCGTTGGATATGCCAAATACTTCCAGATTCTTTAACAGTGCTTTAGCCCTGGAATTACTGATATCATTTGCCACCAGCACACCTTTTCCCTGAAGCGCAGCGCCGAGAGCCGTTGCCTTTCCTCCCGGTGCCGCACACAGATCCAGAACTCTCTCCCCCGGTTCCACCGTAAACCTCGCCGCCGGAGTCATGGCGCTTGGCTCCTGCAGATAATAAAGACCGGCACTGTAATATGGATGTCTGGCCGGCTGATCTTCTTCTTTATAAAAATACCCGGTCTTTGTCCACGGAATCGGATCCAGAGAAAAACCGGAGCCTTCCGCCAGTTCCTCTTCCGTGATCTTCATCGGATTGATCCGGAGTCCGTACTGTCTGGGGTTATCATAACTTTCGATATACGATTCGTATTCATCCCCCAGCATCTCTTGCATTCTCTTTTCAAAGCTTTCCGGCAGTTCCACTCTCATCACACACCCGTCTCCTCTTTTTCTTTCTCTTCCGCCCATTCTCCCACGGACATTTTTCTACGCTCCACTATAGCAAGACTCTGGCATTTTGTAAAGAAAAAGCGATGGCCCCCCAGCCACCGCTTTTATCTCGTTTTTGCGTCACCCCATATATATGACAATCCGGTTACGCATTATCTGCAACGGCATCTTCTGCCATTACTTCCTCGTATTTCTCCAAAATCAGACTTTGGATCTTTTCTCTTGTGTTGGAATTGATCGGATGTGCAATATCGCGATACTCTCCATCGGAAGCCTTACGGCTTGGCATAGCGATAAACAGTCCTTTCTCTCCCTCGATTACTTTAATATCATGTACAACAAATTCATCATCAATTGTTATGGAAACAACTGCTTTCATCTTACCTTCTTTTGTCACTTTGCGCACTCTTACGTCTGTAATCTCCATAGCACATGCCCCTTTCATATGTCGTTCTCCTTCCGAACAGTTATAACCGCTGATTAGTTATTTCTCCGCGAACCACCAGACAGCTGCTCTGTTATTACAGCGCATAGCGCTCGTTCTTTTCCACGACAACTTTTATTTCGCCTTCTCCGCAATAGTAAGAATTGGCCCGGATGGTATCCCGGCTTTCTACGATGCAGTTTTCGATATGGGTATTATCACCCAGATATACGTCGTTCAGAATAATAGAATTCTTGATAACGCAGTTATTTCCCACATATACTTTCTTAAACAGAACAGAATTCTCCACCTGCCCGTTGATGATACAGCCGCTGGATACCAGGCTGTTCTTTACCAGACATCCCGGATTATATTTTGCCGGCGGAAGATCGTCGATCTTGGAATTGATTTCCGGATACTGACGGAAGAAATAATCTCTCACTTCCGGTTTTAAGAAATCCATATTGGTCTTGTAGTAAGCCTCAACGGTAGAGATGTTGTTCCAGTAATCCTGGATCTTATATCCATAGATCCTCTTCAGATTCTTATAGCGGATCAGGATATCTTTTACAAAATCATGTCTTCCTTCCTGTGCGCAGCGCTCGATCATCTCGATCAGCTGGCGGCGCCGGATCACATAGATTCCTGTGGAGATCGTATGATAATCGGACAACATCGGTTTCTCTTCGAATTCTTCGATCCGGTAGTCTTCATTCATGCGAAGCACACCAAATCTGGTCACATCCTCATTGGCATCCACATCCTTGCACACAATAGTCACGTCGGCACGTTTTGCGATATGGTATTCCAGAACTTTGTTATAATCCAGTTTATATACACAATCACCGGATGCGATGACCACATAGGGTTCATGGCTTCTCTTCAGAAAATCCAGGTTCTGATAAATCGCATCTGCGGTTCCCTGATACCAGAAGCTGTTATCCGGAGTGATCGTCGGTGTAAACACAAACAAACCTCCCTGCTTTCTTCCGAAATTCCACCATTTGGAAGAGCTCAGATGCTCATTCAACGATCTTGCGTTGTACTGTGTCAGGACTGCAACTTTCGCAATATGAGAATTGGTCATATTACTCAGTGCAAAGTCGATGCTCCGATAGCTTCCCGCTACCGGCATCGCTGCGATGGCACGTCTGTTGGACAGTTCTCTCATCCTGTTGTTATTACCGCCTGCCAGAATAATTCCTAATGCTCTCATATTACTCACCGTCCTTCTTTACAATTGCTCCGCCGCTTACAAGCTCTCCGTCCGGATAATCCTCCACTGTGGTCTCACCGCTGATAGCTGTGTTCTTTCCAATCTTCACGCCTGACGGAATAACAGAATTTTCTGCGATTGTAACAAGGCCGAATCCATAGACAGCCGGTTTCAGAACATTCGGAGCTTCCTCGCCCACACCTGTGACAACATTTTCTCCGATATCCACACTCTCTGCGATAATGGACTTGTCAATCTGGCTTCCGGCGCCGATGCGTGTATGTTTCATAATAATGGAATCCCGCACGACAGCTCCCTTTTCAATCGTTACATCCGCACCGATGACGCAATTATGCACTTCACCATAAATCTCCGCACCTTCACCGATGATGCTTCTTTCAACAACGGATTCCCCGGATATGTACTGTGGACGGATGATATCACCTTTGGTATAGATTTTCCAGAATTCTTCATACAGGTTAAATTCTGGAATGATATCGATCAGTTCCATATTTGCTTCCCAATAAGACCCCAGTGTTCCTACGTCTTTCCAGTATCCGTTGAATTCATAGGCAAACAGTCTCTTTCCATTATCTCTGCAGTATGGCAGGATATGTTTACCGAAGTCACAGTTTGGCTGATCTTTCAGTGCCATCAGAGACTCTTTGAGTGTCTTCCAGGAGAAAATATAAATTCCCATGGATGCCAGATTACTTCTTGGATGTTCCGGTTTTTCTTCAAACTCGGTAATACGTCCCGCGCCGTCAGTGATCATAACACCGTAAACGGCTTGCCTCTTCGATCGGCACCGGCATACAGGCAATGGTCACATCTGCCTTATTTGCCTTATGATAATCAAGCATCACTTCGTAATCCATCTTGTAAATATGGTCACCGGAGAGAATCAGAACGTAGTCCGGATTATAGGTCTCCATGTATGCCATATTCTGAAAAATTGCGTTTGCTGTTCCGGTATACCAGTCGCTGTTACCATTTTTTTCGTAGGGGGGAAGCACGGTAACACCGCCCACATTCCGGTCCAGATCCCACGGAATACCGATTCCGATATGGGTATTCAGACGCAGCGGCTGATACTGGGTCAGAACACCCACGGTATCAATGCCTGAATTAATACAGTTACTCAACGGAAAATCGATAATCCGATATTTTCCTCCAAATGCCACCGCCGGTTTGGCAACTTTCTCGGTAAGTACGCCGAGTCGGCTTCCCTGGCCTCCGGCCAACAGCATTGCAATCATTTCTTTCTTGATCATGCAATCACCTCTTGTCATATATAGTAAAAAGTATTATATCACACTTATTCAGATTTAGTGAACATTTTTTACATATTTTTATCAAATCTTTTCGTGTTTTTATGACATTTATACAACGTTTCTTCTCCCTTTCGTCATTTTCTTCTATATCTATTGGTTTTTTTTCTCATCCTTAAAAAAATCTTTCCATTTTCCCCTTTTCCGTCTATAATAAATGTTGTTACAAAATGTCTTTTGTACCCGACTGATGCCTGTGGATCGCCCGCTGAAAGCAGCTTTCGCAATCTTTCCGACCCAGGGAAGCCGGCATCATAAATATGATACAAACGTCTGTAAGAAAGGGAGAACTCCTATGTATACCATTGATTTTACAAAACCTGTTCACATACATTTTATCGGCATCGGCGGTATCAGCATGAGCGGCCTTGCCGAGATTCTTTTAAAAGAGGGATTCACCGTATCCGGCTCTGATTCCAAAGAAAGTGCTCTGACGGATCATCTGACTGCGAGCGGTGCACAGATTTTCTACGGACAGCGCGCATCCAATATTATTGACGGTATCGATCTGGTGGTTTACACTGCTGCGATCCACCCGGATAACCCGGAATATGCCTGCGCAAAAGAAAAAAATATTCCGATGATGACCCGTGCCGATCTGCTGGGACAGATCATGAAAAATTACCAGATCCCCATCGCAGTATCCGGAACCCACGGAAAAACCACAACAACTTCCATGGCTTCTCATATTCTCCTGGAAGGTGGTTTTGATCCGACAATCTCTGTCGGCGGTATCCTGCCGGCCATCGGCGGTAATCTGCGTCTGGGACATTCCGGTACTTTCATTACCGAGGCCTGTGAATATACCAACAGCTTTTTAAGCTTTTTCCCGAAAATCAGTATCATCCTGAATATGGATGCCGATCATCTGGATTTCTTTAAGGATATTGACGATATCCGCCATTCCTTCCGGCTGTTTGCAGAAAAACTTCCGGCTGACGGTACCCTGATCATCAACAGTGATACTCCTCATTATGAGGATATCATCAGGGATCTGCCATGCGAAGTCATCACTTACGGACTGGAACATGAAGCTGATTATACAGCAACCGATATTACATACGATACCTTCGGTCACCCGACCTTTACCTGTCTGCATCACGGTGAAACCACAGGAACCTTCTCCCTGAAGGTACCCGGTATCCACAACGTGTCCAACGCCCTTTCCGTGATCGCTCTGGGCGAAAAACTGGGTATGGACGATGCAACGATCCAGAAAGGTCTGATCAACTTCACCGGAACCGACCGCCGTTTTCAGTTCAAAGGAAACATCGGCGATATCACTGTGATCGATGACTATGCCCATCATCCGACAGAGATCAAAGCAACACTGACCTCTGCCAAAAACTATCCGCACAAAAAGACCTGGTGTATCTTCCAGCCCCATACCTACACCCGTACCAAAGCTCTGCTCCCGGAATTCGCCGAAGCACTGACTCTGGCAGACCATGTAGTACTGGCAAACATCTACGCCGCAAGAGAAACCGACACCCTCGGCATCTCTTCCGCCGACCTTCAAAAAAGAATCCAGGAACTGGGAACTCCCTGTGAATACTTCCCAACCTTCGATGAAATCGAAAACTACCTTCTGGAAAACTGCCAGCCCGGTGACCTCCTGATCACCATGGGCGCCGGCGATGTCTACCAGATCGGCGAAAAACTCCTGGGCAAATAAACACCAAGAAAACCTTCTTTTACCCCATACAAAAATGGCAACCGAACCTAACATGTCCGGTTGCCATTTTTATATGTAAAAACTCCCCCTGATCCTTTCTCCTGCTCCGTACCCTGTACTTTTTCTTAGACTTCCTCCTTCCATCCACAATCTGCTTCACCCCTCCCCCACGTGAAAAACAGGATCCGAAAGCGGTCTGCAACATCAGGGGGCGACAACACTTTGCGGGCGCTTAGGGCAAGCTTTGAGATCCGACGCTTACGTAGGCTTTCGCGAGGGTCCGCTGACCCTCGTGAACTATAGCCGAAGTTAGCGGCTACTGTAAAACCCCCTTACCTTCCGTATGGAAAAAAGCGCAAACTATCCCTATCATCTTTTAAGAATGATTTATTCATTTTACACTTATGCGGGAACTGCCTCTTTTGGTGGTTCCCATCCTAATGCTTTCAACTTCTTTAAGTATGCATGGATCTTCCGCTCTGCATTAAACTGATTGTAGTATTCTGCCCCAAGATCCTGATATTTCACA
>ENA-OPYX01000162-OPYX01000162.1-human-gut-metagenome-genome-assembly--contig:-NODE-162-length-38413-cov-6.465288_pt1 | contig 38413 bp, 29 predicted proteins | sample MGYA00242639_ERZ504486 | MGnify/ENA primary metagenome ERZ504486 (study PRJEB26092, sample SAMD00036296) | human gut metagenome | host: Homo sapiens | study: EMG produced TPA metagenomics assembly of... | reverse complement strand
GCTTACATGCCGATGGGCGGTCTGGTGATCGCATTCAAGCGGTATAACTTCAAGGATGGAATCTGGGGAAGTCCATGGATCGACCCAATCTTCAAAAATTTTGAGATTCTGTTTAAGAACAATTCAGCAGCGCTTCAGGCAATTCGAAATACGGTTCTGTTGAATCTACTGTTTATCTCGGTAGGAACAATATTTGCACTGGCTTTGTCACTGGCATTTAATGAAATCCAGAACAAATATTTAAAGAAGATCACACAGTCCTTTAGCTTTTTGCCATACTTTATTTCAACTGTTGTAGTCGGAATTTTTGTATCGGGTCTTCTTGGATATGATAACGGTGTAATCAACCGTATCATCACAGCATTTGGTGGAGAAAAAGTTGCCTTCTATATGAATGCAGGTTACTGGCCGGTCATCCTTTTGATCGTAAATATTTGGAAGGGTGCAGGTTACAATGCAGTTGTGTATCTAGCAACAATCAGTGGAATTGACAGTTCCTACTATGAGGCAGCAAAGATTGATGGTGCAACCAGATGGCAACAAACTTGGTATATCAGCCTTCCACTGTTAAAGCCAACCGTAATCACATTGACATTGTTATCAGTTGGAAAGATTATGAATTCCGACTTTGGTCTGTTTTACAATGTTACTGGAGATATGCCGACACTGTATGCGACAACCGATGTTATTGATACATATATTTATCGTGCACTTCGTCAGATGGGTGATGTTGGTATCTCCTCTGCAACCGGCTTTTTCCAGTCAATCGTTGGATTTGTACTTGTTCTGATTAGTAACAAGCTGGCAAATATGCATGAGAGCGATGCAGCACTGTTCTAAGCGCGTGTAAAATAAAGAAAAGGCAGGTGAATGGGTCACATGAAAGAAAAAATGACAGTCGGACGTTTCTTCGTCTATCTATTTGCAATTTTGTTCGCCTTTGTGTGTCTGTATCCGTTCTTGATGGTAATCGGCGGATCGCTTATGACAAACTCGGAGGTTGTAAATGACGGCTTTAAGGTATTCCCAAAGGAGGTAACCTTTGCTTCATATAAGTTGCTTTTGGGAAATGGAAATCTGATTTTAAATGGTTATAAGATCACCCTTTTTGTAACAGTTGTTGGAACATTTTGCTCGATTATCGTAAATGGAATGATGGGCTATGTTCTTTCTAGAAAAAGAGTAGCTGGAAGAAAGTTTATGAATCTGTATGTGCTTCTGACAATGCTCTTTAACGGTGGTATGGTTCCGTGGTATTTGATTTGTACCAGATATCTTCATCTGAAGAATAACATCTTTGCTTTGATTCTTCCAAGCGTCGTAAGTGCATGGTATATTTTTCTGATTCGAAACTATTTTAGTGGAATTCCAGAAGAAATTTATGAGGCAGCAAAGATTGACGGTGCAGGCGAGTTTATGATTTTTAGAAAAATTTATTTGAAACTTGCAACACCAGTTATCGCAACCGTTGTATTGTTTGCAGCACTTGGCTACTGGAACGACTGGTGGCTTGGACTGATGTTAATGGATCGCTCTGATATGCAGCCACTCCAGATGCTGCTTCGAACAATGATGTCGAATATTCAGTTTTTGCAGACGATGTCGGAACAGTCGTCGGAGGCGCAGGCGATGCTTGCATCGGTTCCTGGCGATGGTGTAAAGATGGCGATGGTGGTCGTGACAACCGGACCGATTATCCTTCTGTATCCATTCATCCAGAAGTACTTTATGAAAGGTATTATGGTTGGTGCAGTTAAGGGTTAATAAGTGCCTAAAATATAGTGATAAAATAATAAATTTGAATGGCTATAAAGCAGAGTAATTTGCAAATAGAAATAAAAAGAAAAGGAGAGAGACCATGAAAAAAAGGACAGGTAGAGTATTATGTGCGGCAACACTGATGGGAATGTTGGCAGGAAGCGTGATTCCGGTTTGCGCAGCAGAGAATGGTGATTCATTGGATCCGGTAACACTTCATTTTATCTTCTACGGAGATAAGAAGTCAGCGACTGATGAAGTATGGGATGCAATTGCAGACTACACAAGAGATACTCTAAATTGTGATTATGAAATTCAGTTTATTGCAGGATCGGACTATAAGGATAAACTGACTGTTATGGCAGCAACTGGCGATGTGTGGGATATGAATTTTGATTCAAACTGGACGGGAATCACACAGATGATGGCAAAGGATGCTTATCTGAATCTAGATGAACTACTTCCAGAGTATGCGCCTGATTTATATGCGAAGTATAAGGAGACTGGCGTTTTGGCATCTGCTAAAAATAAGGGACATATTGTTTGCCTTCCGTGGACGCAGACAATGAACAATCGCCCATTCTTCCAGTGGCGAGGTGATTTGGCTGAGAAGGCAGGAATTGAGGTTGATAAGGATAATTTTGGAACCTGGGAAGATATTGATAAGTTGGTTTATCAGATGCATGAGGCTTATCCAGATCGCTATGTGATTGCGAAGTCTCAAATGATTAGTGGTGGCTGGGCAGAAGTAGATGCTGATATGGGTCTTTATATCAATTTGTCTGATCCAGAGTGCAAGATTACACCGGCAGAGGAAATTCCGGATTATGTAACTGCAATGGAATATGCAGAAAAATGGCAGAAGGATGGCATTATCTGGAAAGATGTATTAAATGATCAGACAGATCGAAATGCACTGTTAAATGAAGGAAAAATTATTACTAGATGGGGAACACATGAGTTTGCACATTCTAAGAAAAATTGGGTAGAAGATGGCGCATATTGGGATTTCGTAGAAGTTTATAAGGATGATTTGTATGCAAACCGTTCACCACTTGCAAATGCAATGGCAATCTCTGCAACCAGCGAAAATCCGGAGAGAACATTAATGTTTTTAAATCAGCTCGAGACGGATCAAAAGCTGTATGATATGGTTCAGTATGGTATTGAAGGTGAGACATATGTGTTAAACGGAGAACGCGCAGAATATCCAGAGGGAATGGATGGAACCAATTCTAATTATATGGGTTGGGGAGGCCAGTGGGCTTTATGGAAGCCACAGTATATGAGACCAACCGGTGGCTATACGGATAACTTCTGGGAAGAGGAAGCAGAGTATGCAGCATCTAGCGATAAGAATTTGTATTCTCCACTAGAAGGATTTAGTTTTGATGCAACAGATGTAAAGACAGAAGTCGCACAGAGAAATCAGATTTTCGGAGATGCACAGAAACTTTTAGAGGTTGGACTTGCAGGAGATACGGATACAGCACTTGAAAAGATTAAGACAGATAGCGAAGGTGCAGGTTTCCAGTCGGTATTAGATGAATATCAGAGACAGATTGATGAGTTTTTGGCAGCAAAGGATAAGTAAAAATAAAAATTAGAAAAGGAGATTTTATTATGAAGAGAAGAGGATTATGTGGATTACTGAGTGTAGCAATGGCAGCGGGAACAATGGCAGCAAATTATGTACCGGCAGCGGCAGATGAGCTTGAGCCTGTTACACTTCACTTTATCTTCTACGGAGATAAGAAGTCAGCGACCGATGAAGTATGGGATGTAATTGCAGACTACACAAGAGATACGTTAAACTGTGATTTTGATGTACAGTTTATTGCAGGATCAGACTATAAGAATAAGCTGACGGTTATGGCTGCAACAGGCGATACCTGGGATATGAACTTTGACTCTAACTGGACTGGAATTTATCAGATGATGGCAAAGGATGCCTATATGAATCTGGATGAGCTGCTTCCTGAGTATGCACCAGATCTGTATGCAAAGTATGAGAAGACTGGTATTTTAGATTCTGCAAAGAATAAGGGACATATCGTATGCTTGCCATGGACAATGACAATGAATAACCGTCCATTTATCCAGTGGAGAGGTGATCTGGCCGAGAAGGCAGGAATCGAAGTTGATAAGGATAACTTAAATGATCTGGAAGGTGTTGATAAGCTGTTACATCAGTTAAAGGAAGCATATCCAGACAAGTATATCATTGAGAGCTGCGGCCTTGTCAGTGCTGGATGGATGTCTGTAGATGATGATATGGGTCTTTATATTGATCTGTCCGATCCAGAGTGCAAGGTAGTCCCGGCAGAGGAGATTCCTGACTATGTTGAAGGCTGTGAGTATGCACAGAAGTGGCAGGAGGATGGAATCATCTGGAAGGATATTTTGACCGATAACTTAGATAAGAACAGCTTGATTAATGAAGGAAAGCTTCTGACAAAGTGGGGTACTCACGAGTTTGCTCATTCCAATCGTCCTTGGGTAGAGGAAGGTGCTTACTGGGATTACACAGAAATTTATTCCGACAGACTGTATGCAAACCGTACACCGCTTGCAAATGCAATGGCAATCTCAGCAACCAGCGAGAATCCAGAGAGAACATTGATGTTCTTAAATATGCTTGAGAATGATGAGACTCTGTACGATATGGTTCAGTATGGTATCGAAGGAAAGACTTATGTATTAAACGGCGAAGAGGCTGCTTATCCGGAAGGTATGGACGGTGCAAGCTCTAACTATATGGGTTGGGGCGGCCAGTGGGCTTTATGGAAGCCACAGTTTATGCGTCCGACCGAGTCCTATAGTGAGGGCTTCTGGGAAGAGGAAGCAGCGTATGCAGCATCCAGTGATAAAAATATCGTTTCTCCTCTTGAAGGATTCAGCTTTGATGCAACCAATGTGACAACTGAGGTCGCACAGAGAAATCAGATTTTCGGTGATGCCAATAAGCTTTTGAAGGTTGGTCTTGCAGGTGATGCAGATGAGGCAATCGAGAAGTTAAAGTCTGACAGTGAGTCTGCTAACTTTGATGCCGTTTTGGAAGAGTTCCAGAAGCAGATTGATGAGTTTTTAGCTGCAAAGAATTGATTATAATGTGTAAGTAACGAGCAATTCGTAGGCATTATATAGAAAAAATAGAAGAGAAAGGCTCCCGATGATCCCCGATTGTCGAGGGCCTTTTAAAAAGGAAAGGCAGGACAATATATGAAGACAACCGTACATATTATTTCTCACTCCCATTGGGATCGAGAATGGTATCTTCCTTTTGAAAAACATAGAATGCATCTGGTAGAGCTTGTGGATGCAATTTTGGAAAAATTTGAGACAGATGAAAATTATAGAAGTTTCTTTCTGGACGGCCAGACAATTGCACTTGATGACTATTTAGAGATTCGTCCTGAAAAAAGAGAGCAGGTGAAAAAATATGTCAGAGAGGGCATACTCTGGACAGGACCTTGGTATATTCTTCAGGATGAATTTTTGACGAGTGGCGAATCTTGTGTGAGAAATCTTCTAACAGGTATGGAGTCAGCAAAAAAGTATGGAAAATTGAGTCATGTTGGCTACTTTCCAGATGCGTTTGGCAATGCAGGACAGATGCCGCAGGTGTTAAAACAGGCAGGGATGGAAGCGATTGCATTTGGCAGAGGGGTAAAGCCAGTTGGACTTAACAATGAGGTGAAGGGTGGTCAGTATGAATCCACTTTCTCAGAGATGAATTGGCAGTCACAGGATGGAAGCAGTCTGCCGGGAATTTTGTTTGCAAACTGGTATCATAATGGTATGGAGATTCCGGTGGACGAGGCAGAGGCAAAAGCTTACTGGGATGAGCGACTGGAGAAGGCCAGAAAATATGCCGGAACAAGCCAGCTTCTTTTTATGAATGGTTGCGACCACCAGCCGGTACAAAAAAATTTGGCACAAGCAATTGAGACGGCTAGAAAGCTCTATCCAGAGATCGAGTTTATTCACTCTGATTTTGAAACCTATGCGAAGGCTGTGAAGGCAGAGATGACCGAGCAGACTTCTACAGTAGTAGGAGAGTTGATCAGTCAGGAGACAGATGGACGATGGACACTTGTAAATACCTGCTCGGCAAATGCCGATTTAAAGATTGCAAATAGAAAAGGTGAGAGTGCACTGGAAAGACAGGCAGAGCCAGCCTATGCAGTCGCCTCTATTTTGGGAGCAGCTTATCCGGAGGATTTGTTTTCTTACAGCTGGAAGAAGTTAATGCAAAATCACCCGCATGACAGTATCTGCGGTTGTAGTGTAGACGAGGTCAATCGTGAGATTGAGGCGCGTTTTGCAAAGAGTTTGCAGGTTGCAGAGGAGCTATATAAAAACGCTCTTCATCTGATTGCAGACCAAATTGATACCAAATTCGTTACTAGCGATGATGGGAAAAAGCAGATCACATTTGCTGTATTCAATTTTTCTGGTTGGAAGAAGACGCAGGTTATAACAGTAGAGCTTGATGCAAAGAGAATTTATGGAAATCTGACCCAGTCTTGGAATGAGTTAGAGGGCGAGCTCCTTCCTACATTTGCTTTGTATGATGTGAGTGGAAACAAAGTAAATGCAAAGATCGAGAGAAAGACAACTGCATTTGGCTATGATCTTCCAGATGATCGCTTCCGTCAGCCGTATATGGCACAGAGAGTGCAGGTGACATTTGAGGCTGAGGATGTCTCAGCAATTGGCTATCAGGTCTATGTATTAAAAGAAGCAGAAGAAAGTTTGGCGAAAGACACCCATGAATTGATAGAAACGACAGATGCGACTAGCAAAGGCAAGGAATTTGTGATGGAAAATGAGAATGTCTTTGTGCGCATCAACTTGGATGGAAGCTTTGATTTGACTGATAAAAAGACTGGCCATACCTTTGAAAATTGTGGTATTTATGAGGATACCGGTGATATGGGAAATGAATATATTTATATTCAGGATACCGATCGTCAAACGATTACAACTAGGAATATTCCGGCAACAATTTTTGTCGAAGAAAATAGTGCAATTCGCTCTGTAGTAAAAGTGAGACATGAGCTTGAAGTGCCAGAGGCAATTGGAGATGAGATTTTGCCTCAGAGATATTCCTGTGTGGATCTGTACCAGAGAAAGGCAAAAAGAAGCGAGAAGCTTGTGAAGCTATCAATTGAGACAACACTTACGCTTGAGCACCATGCAAAGGGAGTAAAGGTGCAGACAACAGTTGTGAATACAGCAAAGGATCATCGACTGAGAGTGTTATTCCCAGCTGGACTTGACAGCGATATGCATTTTGCAGATTCTACATTCGAGGTTGTGAGACGACCAAACCGCCATGGAAAGGCATGGACCAATCCGAGCGCATGTGAGCATGAGCAGTGTTTTGTTGCGATGGAAGATAAAAATGCTGGAATACTGGTGGCAAACCGTGGTCTGTATGAATATGAGATTCTTCCAGATGAGGAAAATACAATTGCGTTGACACTTCTTCGCTCAGTTGCAGAGATGGGCGACTGGGGATATTTCCCAACACCGCAGGCGCAGATGCAGGGAAGCTATACGGTGGAGTATGCAATATTCCCGTATGAACCAGAAATGTGTGCAGAGGCATTTGCACTTGGCTATGACTATCAGCATGATTTGGCATGTGTGCAGCTTGGTATGAACAGAGAGAAGGAAATAATCTTCACACCGCAGGCTCAGAGTGGAATCCTTCCTATTAAAAAGAGCTTCTTTGAGTGGGAAGGAAATGGACTGAATCTGACAGCATTTAAGAAAGGCGCAAATAGTGAAGACATCTTTGTTCGCTTTGTCAATACATTGGAAAGGAATGCGACACTTACAATCAAGAAGGCCGACTGGATGAAGGGCATCTATCAAAGCTCTGTGATTGAGGAGAAAAAAGAGACGATTGATGAAGAAAATGGTGTATTTTCAGTTGTCATAAAACCATATCAGATTGCTACATTTGGTCTGCAGCCAAAAGAGAGGTAAGGGGAGAATAGATGGAAGGAAATGAACAGGTAATGTCTGGTGAGATTCGTGAGGAGGTTGAGTGGTGCAATATCCGTTGGTTTGACGGGGCAGATACAGGAAAGCGCGTTCTATTAATAGGAGATTCGATCACACTTGGCTATGGCAATGTAGTTTGCGAGAAGCTAAAGGAAAAGCAAATTCACACGGCATGGCTTTGCACATCAAAGAGTATCGACAACCCTTCACTTCGAAAGGAAATCGAGTATGCGATGAGCGAGTATCCAGTGGAGTTGATTCATTTTAATAATGGACTTCATGGATGGCATTTGAATGAGACGACCTATGCAGATGCACTTGAAAAGATGCTTGTCTGGATCAAAGAGACTTATCCGATGTGCAAGCTTGTGTTTGCAACAACGACACAAAATGTGCGAAGTGAGTATGAGCATGAGCAGATACAAAAAAGAAACGAAAAGGCGTTAACACTTGCAGAGAAGTTAGAAATTTGCGTTGATCCGCTTGCAAAGCTTGACGATACAACCAGTCAATTTTTGACAGATGGTGTTCATTATCAAGATGGCGGTTATCAGATTCTTGGAAGTGCGGCGGCAGAGTGTATCTGCCGCCAGATCGGATAGGAGCTGTAATATTAAGATCGGATTCCATTTCGATAGTCACGCGGTGAGACACCGGTATATTTTTTAAAGACATTTGAGAAATATTGGGCACTGTCAAAGCCTAAATGTTCAGAGATGGCCTGTATGCTGTCATTCTCGCAAGAGAGACAGCGACAGGCTTCTTCCATTCTCTGCTGCAAAATATATTGGGAGATCGTTTGCCCAGTCATCTGGTGGAAAAATCTTGAAACATGAGAACTGTTGTAGCAGACAGAGGAGGCAATCTCGTTCAGCGTCAAATTGCGGTTCAAATTAGCCTGAATGTAATCTTTGATCCGTTGTAGTGTCTGATGGCGAGAGTTTTGTTCTGCATTTACTGACAGTGAGAGAATGGCATCGGCGACCGAGTTAAAATAGTCAAAAACCTGTCCCCAATTATCAAATTGATCAATATGATACAGGCGAAACAGTCCAGTGCGAAAAGCCAACGATTTTTCAAGATCATGCTGTAAAATGTACTCAATAAAGACATTTGAAAGTTCATGATACAGATGGATTGCACCAAGTTTGTGCATACTTGCGTGTTTACTCCAAAAGTCATTGGCATCAGCTAAGGCTTTTTTATATGAACTGGATCTTTGGCATTTAAACCGAATCGAAGGCTTGAGGCCAAATCTGGAAGCGTAACAGTATATTTTTAGAAGAATCGACATTTTTTGACGATCAGGACAAATGAAAAAATACTGACCGATTTGGGCAGAGCGCTCAAAAAGAAATTCATCGAGAGTGGCAGATAACTGTGCGTAAACACAACCGATTTGTTCCCAGCAAAGCGCAGTGTCAACCAAAATAAAAATAGGTGAAAGCTTGTCAAAAAGTGAAGAGTTTCCATCAAAATTAAGAGCTTCCTTGATATATAAAAAGCATTGCATCTGCACTTTTTTTCAGAGTAGCAGACGGCTGCAAAAATACAGCCCACAGTGATGGATCAATAGGACAAATGAAAACCTCAAAGCGATCATCCAGACGGGCAGACAGTTCTTTCAAAGTGGAGGTGATAAACTGTGGATCTTCCGCATACGAAAAAGCAGCTTGTTCGCCTGGTAGTTTTAAAAGAAGCAAGAAAAAGTTTCTTTTTAAATCAAATGCAAATGAACTTGGCAAAAACGATACTATTTCTGTAAAAAGAGAGATATGCTGACCAAGCAACAATTTTTTTAAAGGATCTCGGTAGAGTAGATAGTTTACATATAAATCTCTGGAATGCTCTTTTGATAGTAGCTTTTTGTGCTCATTTTCAAAATCAAGCTGTGAGATTGCATCTCGCACGGCTTTTAAAATCGTGTCATTGTCCTCTGTTTTTAATAAAAACATGGCATTTTTCAATTTAGAGGAATGATAAATATAGTCAAAATCGGCATATCCTGTTAAAAAAATAATTTGACAGGACGGCCAGATTTCTCTAAGCTCGTCGGCGATTTCTAGCCCTGTCTTACCAGGCATATTGATGTCAAGAAGAATCAGATCAATTCGCTGTGAATTAATGATTTGCATCGCTTCATCAGAATAGCAGCAAGTCAAAATATCCAAATCAAGCTCGGACTGGGCGCTGATCAATTCATAGATCGATTCGACAAGATAATGCTCATCATCGACAATTAAAAGACGGTACATAATAAAAACTCCTTTGAATCAAATATTTTAGAGGTTGGGTGAATGGTAAGTTACTTTGGCGCTTTTGGGGGCGCAGACATCTGTTTGCGCGGCAGAGTCAGTGTGATTTTTAAGCCGCCCAAAGGGGAGCGGGTGATGGTCAGCGCATGTTCAATTGAGAAATAGAGCTGCAATCTTCTCGCAATATTTAAAAGGCCGGTTGTCTCAACTGAAAGGGAACCCCTTGTCACCTGAGATAGCTGCTCTTGCATGGTTTCTAATTGTGCATCGGACAATTCCTCTCCATTGTCTTCAACAAAAATATGTACGAGTTCTTCGTCTGCTTGGATTGTCACCTTTAACAGTCCACCGCGGATTTTTTGCTTTAGTCCATGTCCAAATGCGTTTTCAAGAAGAGGCTGCAAGATCAGTCTTGGCACGGTGATTTGGGCTAACTTCTGATCAAGCTCATCCATCTCAATTTTGATACGCCCATCAAAGCGAAAGCCTTGAATGTCAGCATAGACGCGGGCATGCTCGTATTCATCCGAAAGTGGTACCTCATCGCTTATATTTTTTGTCAGAAAGCGAAAATAGACACCGAGCTCACGGGCAAGTTCTTTTGCAGACTCTTTCATATCGCGTGCGATCATCTGGTTCAGCGTAAAAAAGCTGTTGTATAAAAAGTGCGGATTGATCTGTGCCTGAAGCTGCTTTAGCTGTGCTTTTTCAAGAAGAAGTGTCTGTTGAAATTCTTTTTGAATCAACTCGTCAAGCTGCTCAGCCATCTCGTTAAAGCTGTCGTAGAGGGGGACGAACTCAACCAAATTTGGACCATCAATTCGAGTATCAAAATGTCGATCGCGCAGTTTGATAAAGTTGGCAGACAAATCGTCAATCGGCTTTTTGATGATTCGAAAGGTTGTAAAAGCAAATAGAAGAGCAAACAGCAAAAGAGCTGCTGTATAGAGAATGCAGTATTGAACGGAAAATTCCATTCCGGGAAATAATTCGCTTGTCGGAATTAATTGCAAATAGGTGGCACCGATGGTTGTCAGATCAAAGCGAAGCAGACAATATTTCGTCCCATTTAGATGAACAAAAGATTGGTCGTCCTTCTCGGTGAGCACTGTTTTTGTAACATCTTCCTCTAAATTAGAGACAAAATTTTCACCAATCTGAAGAAGATAGTACGAATTTGGATATAGGCGTGTATCTTCAAATAGTTCTTCTAATCCGGGAATGGAATAGACCGTCTCCACAATGATATGTGGATTTGTCCATGACGAATACTGGACAAAGGAAAAATTCCCATTGTGCATTTTGAGCTGCTCTGGCAAGTAGCGCAAGGAAAGAAGAACATCAATCTCATCATCTGACAAATCCGTGCTACTTCCGATGGCAGTTTGTGTTGGATAATCATAGGCATTGTTCGGATTGTAGGTCAGATGAAGCAGAGGCAGATGAAGGCAGATGTTACTCACAGAGGAATTGCTTAGCTGAATATTGTGTAGCGTATCGCGAATAAAATTTACCTGATTCATCCGTTCATAGCTCGACATTGGGTCATTCGGATTGGCAATTCGATTGACACGACTGTTTGTCAAAAGCGATGCAGCAAGTGTGTTGGTCTCCAAAAACTTTTCATCAATGCTTTGCAGCTGGTCGCTTACTCGGTCGTGGGCAGAAGAAATTGTATGAGTTCGGATCGAGTGAAGCGAATACCACTGAAAAGAAAAGCCTATGACAATCACTGGAAAGACCAAAAAGAGAAAGAAAAATTGAAGTCGTTTTAAAATACTGGATTGTTTCATGTCGATCTCCTGTATATAATAATGGTAAGCAAGCTCAAAGCCTTTAGTGTAAGCACAAATGGTAAGCACAAATGGCTTTTTGAGCTTTTGACCCTGTGGTATCATTATAAAAATTACGAAAAACATTGTCAATTAGGAAACCAAAGGTGCAAAAATATTACAAGTTAAGAAAAAGGAGGCAACACAATGAGACTAGTGCATCCCCATAACAGCATAGCAAAAATAGTTGCAGCTGGAATGTTTTTGACCTGCGTATTGTCTACGTCGGTTCAAGCAGAGGATACAACCCCAAAATGGAAAGAACCCTACGACACACCCGTAACGATAACGACAGTGCGAGGAACTGGGGCGGTTGCATTTCATTTTGATCCGGGAGACAGCATTTCAGACAATCTGTGGACGCGAAGTTTTCAAAATGTGCTAAATGTAACAGTGAAAACAGACTGGGTCAGTAGCGACTATGACATCAAATTAAATCTTGCGATGGCAGCCGGAAAACTTCCAGATGTGTTTGTTGTAAATACAGAGCAACTAAAGCGGCTTGAGAATGCTGGGATGTTAGCTGATTTAACCGATGTTTATGAAGAGTGGGCATCGGATCGCTTAAAGTCTATTCTTGGTGCAGAGGAGGCTGTCTTAGAAACGGCAACTGTAGATGATAGATTGTATGCGATTCCTCAGCTAAGTTCAGGTTATCATCCAGAGCTTTTATGGCTTCGTTCTGATTGGATGGAGGAGCTTAAAAAAGAAAATCCGAAGACAGTGGACGAGCTTGAAGAAATTTTGCTTGGTATGAAGGAGCTTTCTGGAAACTATAGTTTTGCAGTTGGAGAAGATTTAGATTCACTATATCATCTTGCAATTGCATGGGATGCGTATCCTGGCTTTTGGCAAAGACAAGAGGATGGGACACTTGTGTATGGCTCCGTCACCGATCAGATGAAGGAGGCGCTTTGTGATTGGCAAAGATGGTACCAAGAAGGCATTTTTCGAAAAGATTTTGCTAACTTAAATAACGATGCGGTCAGTAAAGATATCTCCGATGGAAAAGCAGGTGCGATGACTTTTCGCTCAGCTTGGGGCTGGGTATATGGGTTAGATGAAGTAAAAAGTCAGGGAGCAGATGCCTGTTTTTGGCCGTGCGAGATTCCGACAGTCACAGGAAAAAAGGCAGTTTATCCGAGAAATTTCAAAAATAATGGCTATATTGTTGTGAATCGAAACTGCAAAAATCCAGAAGCTGTGATCAAGCTAATTGATTACTATGTATACATTCTAAATGATGCCTATCAAGATGGCACGATGAGTTATGACGAGATTGTTCAGTATACGCAAAACAATATGCAGCATGCGACAGCACCGTTTACTGTAACCAATTCGACAAGCGACTATGAGCGCTATGAAATGATTCAACAGGCGCTAGAGACTGGTGACGAATCGGTATTAAAAACGGGTGGTGCAGCTGAGGTGTATTACGGCATTAAGAGATGGAATGAGAAAAAAGATCCAGATTGTGTTGCTTATGTCATTCAGTTTGACGGAACAAAAAGTGGTGTCGGCATTGCTGATCAGATCATAAAGGAGGGCCGTGTTGTGCTCTCAGGGCTATGGGGCGAACAGCCGCAGGAATTGATTGAATATGGGGATACATTAGACGACATTCTTCGCGAGGGCTTTATTCGTATTATCATGGGAGAGAGCGATATTTCATATTTTGATACGCTGGTGCAAGAGTGGTATGAGGCAGGAGGAGAGATTGTGACCGAAGCAGTCAATCGGATGTCCACCAGGTAGGGCATGAGGCTTCGATATACGGTATTGTCCACATCGGTTGTCTGATTGAGAAAACTAGAAAAATTTGTTTTTTAAAACCTTCTTAAAAAGGAAGAAAAATAGAGACATTTTGATCATCCTATGGTATACTCGCGGTAGGCAAAAACAGTGCAAAACGGGTGAAAGAAGGTTGAAAAAAAGTACTGAAAGCCACATGAAAAACCAGAAAGGGGAAAATAAAAATATGAATTTTTATGTTGACGTCCGTGCAGGACGTGACGGAAATGGAACTGAAAAAATGCCATTTCGCCGTATTAATGAGGCTGCAAAGGTCGCAAAACCAGGTGATACAGTGCTTGTAGCACCTGGTGTATATCGTGAGTATGTGGATCCTATTTTTGCAGGAGAGCCAGATGCACGCATTACATATAAGAGTACAGAGCCATTGAAAGCAGTTATTACAGGAGCAGAGCGTATCACCAGTTGGAAGCATTATCAGGACAATGTATGGGTGTGCCGAGTGCCAAACAGTACCTTTGGTGCATATAATCCGTATACTACATTTGTATATGGCGATTGGTATTTTGCCAAGGCAGACAAGCATACTGGATGTGTTTATTTAAATGACAGAGCATTGTATGAGACATCTTCGCTTGAGGATTGTATTAAGGGCGAAGTTTATGAGTGCAGCTGGGTTCCAGAGGAATCTGTTTACAAGTGGTATACAGAACAGGATCAGGAAACAGATGAGACTATTATTTATGCGAATTTTAAGGGAGCAGACCCGAACAAGGAAAATGTAGAAATTAATGTAAGACGTGAGTGCTTTATGCCGTCAAAGACAGGTGTTGGCTATATTACAGTCAGCGGCTTTACTGTGACAAAGGCTGCAACAACATGGGCACCGCCTGCTGCATATCAGGATGGAATGATTGGACCACATTGGAGCAAGGGTTGGATCATCGAGGACTGCGAGATCTCAAACAGCAAGTGTGCAGGAATTTCGCTTGGCAAATATCTTGATCCAGAGAATGACCATTACTTTACTACAAAATATGTAAAGAGCCCGACACAGATGGAGCGTGATGCTGTATGTCGTGGTCAGTATCATGGCTGGCTGAAAGAAAAAGTTGGAAGCCATATCATTCGCCGAAACAACATTCATCATTGCGAGCAGGGCGGAATCATCGGCCGTATGGGCGGTGTGTTTAGTATTATTGAGGATAACCATATTCATCATATCAACAACATGATGGAGTTAGGCGGTGCTGAGATTGCTGGAATTAAGATGCATGCTGCAATCGATGTGACAATGCGCCGCAATCACATTCATCATTGTACAATGGGTATTTGGTGTGACTGGGAAGCACAGGGAACAAGACTGAGCCAGAACCTGCTGCATGATAATCAGCGTCCGCCGTTTGCGTCTGTATTAAAGGGCGGCATGATGTCACAGGATATCTTTGTTGAAGTTGGACATGGCCCGACATTGATTGATAATAACATTATGCTTTCCGATGCAAGTCTTCGTTTTGCAACAGAGGGTGTAGCACTTGTCCACAATTTGATCTGTGGTGCACTTACTTGTGTGGGCGGAGGAACAGGACCGCGTTATACACCGTATCATATGCCGCATCGTACTGAGGTAATGGGCTTTATGACCGTACTTCATGGTGATGATCGTTTCTATAATAATATCTTTGTACAGAAATGGCCATCAGATGATATTATAACGATGCACGATTCAGATGATGGATTTGACACAGAAAATCGTGCAGCAGGTACCTGGATGTTTGATGAGTATCCGACATATGATGAGTGGATTTCTCAGTTTGATTTTAGTAAGCCTGCTGATATGGCAAAACTTTATGGCGCACACGAAGGAAAGTTGCCAGTATGGATTGAAGGCAACGCTTATCTTGGTGGTGCAAAGCCAAGTAAGAAGGATGTCAATGCTCTGATATCAGCTGTAGCACGTGAGGATGTGCGCGTAGAGCTTGTTCAGAAAGAGGACGGTTATTATCTGGATACAAACGTATACGAACTGATCGAAGGCTTTAAAAATAGAATGATTGATTCAGATGTGCTAGGAAAGGCATTTGAGCCAGAGGAACGCTTTGAAAATCCTGATGGAACTGCAATCCGATTTGACAGTGACTATTTTGGAACGCATCGTGGTGTCGATGTCATCCCAGGACCGTTTGCGGGGGCCGAAGAAGCGGCGAAAGTGCTTTATTGATTGACAACCCGGGAGATGGTGCAACCCGGTAGATAGTGCAACTCGGGAGATAGTGGAGGCCGGTAGGCTTTGAGTGCGATCCCGGGAGTTTTGCGGAGGGAGGAAGTGTGCAACCCGCAAGTTTTACGAGGGGCACTTCGATGAGTGACTTTGTCGACGGGCCCAATTCCGCGGGCGCCTGTTACATTTTTTATTATCATACTGTATTTTGAAAGCCCCGCTACAACGTCCCGTCTCGTAAAGCACATCATCTCAGCGCCGTTTATGCAACGAAGGTGCAAACTGAACGGTTTTGACTCATTAAAAGGAATCTATAAACGGTAGTAAATCAAGCAAATAAATTTAACAGGAGTCTGCCCTTTGCGGCAGGCTCTTTTCATGCTATAATATAAACAACTGACTATACAAAAGGAGACGTTGTATGACACAAACAAATTTAAAAAAGAATGGTAAAAGCAATAAGACAACACTAAGCAAGGTATTAGGAAAGTCTGGGAACAAAAAGCCGTCAAAAGCACCAGCATCCAAACCAGTCAAAAAGCCAACGGCACCAAAGATGCCGGGAGAATGGCTGTACTTAAACAAAGAAGAGCTGTCTCTTCGCAAAATCTATGAACTGTTTGAGGAAAAGCAGACTGCTGAATATTGGGAGGCTGCTGGCGTATTGGAAATTTCATTACCAGAGAGTGGCACACTGGATATGGAAGATTTAGAGGGCACGCTTGGCGATGAAGAAGGTGATGCATATCTGAAGGAAAATGAGATTCATACAGTAGCTGCTGTTACGATTCGCCCGGAGGACTATGAGAAAGCAAAAGAGGTGATGCTGTATATAATCGAGAAGCTTGGCGGGTACTTCTGTGGCGATACAGCGGATTTTACGCCTGTTGTGGCAGCAAAGAAGAATTGATTCGTATTAATTCGTTTGCGTAATCTTAAGGAGAAAAGATAAGACTTGTGGGAAAATATCTGTCCTATTGCAATGGGGCAGATATTTTTTAAAAACTGGGTTGACAAGTGTATACCACTATGCTATTATGGGGTTGACACAAGTAAACCAGAATAAACTACAGAAGGGAGTAGAAAATGGCAAAGCAGATTATTTTATCCGATGGTGAGTGGAAGCTGATGAAGCTTTTGTGGGAAAAGGCCCCGATGACACTCGGAGATATGGTGGAGGCGATGCAGGATGATACTGCGTGGAGTAAAGGAACGATTTTTACAATGCTTCGCCGAATGAACACGAAGGGTGTTATTCGTATGGATGATAGCGGAAGGTATCAGCAGTATTATCCAGTATTACAGAAAGAAGAAGCAGAGCAGGCTGAGACGCGCAGCTTTTTGGAACGTGTATATGATGGCAGCGTGGGAATGATGTTGTCAGCAATGGCACATGATCGGAAGTTATCGAAATCCGAGATTGATGAGCTGTATAAGATCATTCAGGAGGCTAGAGAGGAGGGAAAATGACAGACTGGATCATTGGCTCCTGTGTTCTGATCGTGGCGGTCTTTGCAATCCGCAAAGTATTTGGAACGAGAATTAGTAGTCGGTTTCGATATGCACTCTGGGCAGTTGTGATGGTTCGTTTGATTTGTCCGGCGGCATTTTGGAATAATCAGCAGTTGACGCAGAATATTACAAAGGTATCCGAGCAGCTATTTCAAAGTGTAACCCAGCAAAGAAATGAGTTAGATAAGGCAGATTCAAATGCAGAATTCGGAATGGAAAATGGACAGGATACAGGCAATACAAACAGAGCTGGTATAGAAGATACGAATAGTGCAGATCGTACCCCAAATAACGATACCGATAACGTGAAGAATCAAAGTATCAATATCGGACAGCAAAATGGACAGGTAATCAGTCAGGCAGAAAATATCGACAAGAACGGTTTTTATCAGACAGGGAAGGAGGCATTACCACAACTCGAAGAATACACACAATCAAAAAATAGCAATTCTAATGTATTTCACCGTATAATAGCGCAACTAATAAGTATGGTTCCAGCCATCTGGCTTTGCGGCAGTATTGTCGTAGGACTTTGGTTTATCGGAATCAATCTTCGCTTCCGTCACATGTTAATGCGAAGCAGAAAACAAATAGATAACAGCGAAAAGCCACCGATTTATCAGGTAAAGGGATTATCCTCTCCGTGTTTGTTTGGGGTGATTCATCCGGCGATTTATCTGAAAGAGGAGACAAACTTGCAGGATGATCAGCTTTTGATGATTCTTCAGCATGAGAGGTGCCATTACCAGCACAAAGATCATATCTGGTCTGTGATGAGAAGTCTTTGTATGATTATTTGGTGGTGGAATCCACTAGTGTGGGCCGCAGCAGTAGCATCCAAAAGAGACTGTGAAATGGCGTGTGATGAAGGCACACTGGAAACAATTGGGTGGGAAAATAAATTTTTGTATGCAAAGACATTAGTTGATGCTGTGTCGGATAAAAAAACTTTTGGTATGACAGCGGCATCAACAATGGTATCAGGAAAATCTGATACAGAAAGGAGACTGCGTATGATGCTAAACAAAAAGAAAACAAAAATGGCAAGCGTGGTACTTGCGGCAGGACTTATGTTAAATGCAGCAGCATTGTGTTTCGGAGGAGAAAGTACGGCACAAAGTCAGAGTGAAACGCAGATAAATCAAGCAGGTCAGACAGATCAGACCACACTTCCGGTGCTTTCAGCAGTGGATGTGTATGAGCAGATACCAATAACGGATGGCGTGGAGGAGTTTTGTGAGACATTTGGGCTGCTTGATAAAGAATATGTTGCGCAGATTACGCCGGAATGGATGAAGGATAGTGGTATTGCACTGTTTCGTGATGCGTTGAATGAACGAGTATACATAACCTGGCAGGATCAGCTGATAGCAGTTCCACAGCTGGCTCAGGGAAAACTTACAACCGTATCGGATGTAAAAGTATTAAGTGTGGCTGCGGCAGATCTGGATAAAGATGGCGTTTATGAAGTCTATTTCACCGCAAGAGTGTATGTTGGAGGAAGCAGCACGCACACAAATATGATCGGTATGGCAAAACTTACAGATGGGTCATTTAGCTGGGATTTTGGTGTGGATGATCAGATGAACAATAAATCCAATGTGCTGATGCTGACACAGAATGAAAATAGCGAGCTTGTTTGGAGTGAGGCACAATACAAAAAGACAAGTGATAGCAATCTTCGTGAGTCAACTGATAAGGGACCGGGGGCATTTTCACTGACACAAACAGATGAGAAAAATGAGCAGATGATTACTTTGATAGAAGGATATCTGACAGGTCAGTTTGCAACAGGCACAGCATCAGAATACCTGCTTAGCCCAGTTTTTGGTCAGTCAACAGATCTTGATAACTTGAGCTGGCTGATTCCACAGGGCAGACTTCGCTGGGGAATGACGTTAGATGAATTGAAGGTATGGTATGGAGATACACTTGAAATTGTTTCGAAGGAAGACGATATAACGACTGTACAGATTTCAGATGCATATATTTTGGGGTGCAATGCAGCGATCACTGCGACAGTGGACAAAAGAGCAGGTGTGACCAAACTTCAGTATGAATTTGCAAAGGAAGATAAAGATGTTGTTGTCGCCAACGCAAATAAAGGATTGCTGACAAATCAGACAGTCAGTGCGGCAGAGGGCATAAACGTAATCTATAACTGTGTAGGAATATCGCCCGCAAATTTGGAACTCGATTCCCAGAAGCGTTTTCGTGAAATCTGCGAGCAGCGGGGCACCTGGTCTGATACCGAAGAAATGCGATACGATGCCAAAGTAACAGGACAGCTGGCGATAACAGAGAATGCCTGCGAATTGTCATTTGAGGCAGAACCGGAAATGGCAATTTTGTATCGTGAGCTTGTAGCTACAGTAAGCAGTGAAATGAGTGGCGTAAGAACTCAATGGCAGCAGTTTAATACAGAAAATTTGACATTTTCGTGGACACCAAGTCTTGAGACAACCACTGACTCAAACTGGGTTATGCTTGAAGGAAACAACGCAAATGAACTTTCTACAATAGCCGAGACTCTTCTTGGACTGGCACAGCCATATCCATTTGGAGGATTTTCAGAAAAACTTATGAGCAGTGCCGCATATGCATTGGATGCACTGAAACAGAGCGAGGATGATGTAATTTGTAGAATTACAGACAGCAGTGGAAATCGAGATGCCGCATTTCTTATAAATGAGAATGGAAGTGGATATTGTTTTGTGGCGGTATCGGACGATATCATTGCGCAGGTTGGACTATTCTCATTTACACCATGTGACACTGGAAAGGAATTATATCGAAGGATGTGGGAAGAAATCAATAAGTATGATACGATCGTTGCGCAGTGAGTGTGATTTAAATCAGTGATGAGACGAGCACTTTTCCCTGAGATGATCGTTAGCATGGATTCAACGTTACGTAAATGGGGGCGAGGCGAATGTGATTTACGAGGCGGAACGTTGAAGCGAGCTGCTCAAAATAATGTATGATAAAAAGGTACATAGTGGGCATCGCTGAACAGTGACGCCGACAAACACTTCGCCGAGTCACCCTTCGTAAGCCTACCGGGTTGTATTACTGTTCACAAAATCTTCACAAAAAAACTCTTGCATTTTTGAGTTTGTGGTGTTATATTACATACCGAACAAAGGAAATGACCAGACAGGTCAGTTTCTTAACAAAACCTCTTGTCGAAGGCTGCTAAGGAATCAGATTTTTGGAGGAAAAGACAAAATGAATACTTTAAAAGCTGAAAAACGAAGCATGGACATCAAAGCAAAGAAGCTTAGAAGAGAGGGATACGTTGTAGGCAACGTGTTCGGAAAGAAAATTGAAGGTTCTATCCCAGTAAAGTTTCAGAAACTGGAGTTAGAGAAATTCTTAAAGAAAGCACATAAAGGAAGTCAGATCATGCTTGATGTTGAGGGAACTCAGTATGATGCACTGATCAAGGACGTCGCATATAACCCTGTTGCAGGAAGAATCGATGAGATTGATTTCCAGGCACTGGTAAGCACAGAAAAAGTTCATTCTGTTGTTGAGGTTATCTTAGAGAATCATGATAAGATTGTAGAAGGTGTACTTCAGGAGAGTCTTGAAGAGATTGCCTATAAGGCATTGCCGGCAGATCTGGTTGATGAGGTCAGAGTTGATGTTGGCGACATGAAGATTGGCGATGTTATTCGTGTAAAGGATCTTCCAATTTATGCAGATAAGAAGATTACTATTATGACAGATCCAGATGCGGTTGTAGTAGCATTAAATGCAGCACACAATGCAGCAGTACCTGAGACAGAGACAGCAGAAACTGAAGAAGAGCCAAAGAAGGACGAATAATCTGGAGAAAATTATAAGTGAACAATTAAATGATTCGAAAAAAGGAATGGTCACGAAAATGACCATTCCTTTTTTGCACAAAAAAATATGAAAATTTATTACGAAGCAGTTTTTGTTTCAATTTGTGCCGGCTGCTGAACCAAAAATCCAGCCAGAATCTGGCGTATTACAGTATGGAGATAAGGAAGATATTCTTCAACTGATACTGGCTGGCCATACAAAATACAGCTGTAACATGTAGAACCAACGAGTTCGATAATTGTAAAGAGCATTAGCTCAGGCTCTGGACAGACATATGAATTTTTTTTCATCTGTTCAAATATATAATCATAAAACTGTAAAGACTCATCTGGCAGTGTATTTTCAAAAGCTGTTTTAAAAATCCCCCATGATAAATTCTTGGAAATAAAGGTTAAAAGACCGTGATCATCATTCAGGCGGCCGATGATGTAGTCGGCAACTGCGATAATCTGGTCTTCAAAGCTATTAAACTTCTGATCCAGCAGTGCATGGTGAGCATCTGCAAACAGCTGCCCTGCTTTGTGGGCAATCAGCTTATCCCTCAAATCATATTTATCCTTAAAATATAAATAGAAAGTTCCCTTTGCAAGGCCGGCATCTGAAACAATATCAGAGATAGTAGTCTTTGCAAAGCCCTTATCGCGAAACAAATCAAAGGCCGTCTGCAGCAAAGCGTTTTTCTTTTGTTTCTTATTGATATCCACTTTTCCCATACGAGAACCCCTCCTGTAATACTTGTAATTTATCCTAAGCTATCATTATATCAAGATATTAAGTAATAGTAAAGGTGTAAATGTTTAAAAACTTGAATCTTAGAGTTATTATCTTACAAAACTGACTAAAAGTCAATTATTAAAAACTGACCAAAATTCATTTTATTACCATATATTTTTCGGATACTTTTAATATTGACCAAAAGTCAGTTTCTGCATATAATGCGTAGTGTGAAAAAAAGATAGGAGATGGTTGCTATGGTTAAAGTAGGAAAATGGATTGCAAAACATAAATATCTGATCATATTGATCAGCATTTTGCTTATGATTCCTTCCGTAATCGGTATGGCAAAGACAAGAGTCAACTATGATATCTTAAGTTATCTGCCAGACACGCTTGAGACGATCAAGGGTCAGGATATTATGGTCGATGAGTACGGAATGGGCGCGTTTTCCATGGTCGTCGTGGAAAACATGGAACTAAAGGATGTGCAAAAGCTAGAGGATGCATACAGCGAGATTGATCATGTTAAGGATGTTCTTTGGTATGATGATGTTGCCGATTTAAGTCTTCCAGTCGAGATGATTCCAAAGGATCTGCGAGAGGCGTTCTTTAAAGGTGATGCGACCATGATGCTTGTGCTGTTTGACAACACGACATCATCTGATGAAGCTATGGAAGCCCTTACAGAGATGAGAAAGATCAGCAATGATCAGTGCTTCTTAAGCGGTATGACTGGTATTGTTACCGATATTAAGAACCTGGCATTAAGCGAGATGCCGGCATACGTTGTGATTGCCGCAATTCTTTGCTTCATTGTATTGCAGCTGTTTACTGATTCATTTTTAGTTCCGCTGTTCTTCTTATTAAGTATCGGAATATCTATTCTCTACAACATGGGAACGAATGTATTCCTTGGAGAGATTTCCTATATTACACAGGCACTTGTAGCTGTTCTTCAGCTCGGTGTTACAATGGATTATTCCATTTTCCTTCTTAGCAGCTATGAGGAAAATAAAGAACGTTTCCCAGATGATAGGGAGCGTGCGATGGGTCATGCAATCGCCAATACCTTTAAGTCTATCGTGGGAAGCTCTGTTACAACAATTGCTGGTTTTGCCGCACTTTGTTTTATGACATTCGCACTTGGCCGCGATCTTGGTATTGTCAGTGCAAAAGGAGTTGTAATCGGTGTTATCTGCTGTGTAACTGTTCTTCCGGCTATGATTCTTATTTTCGATAAGCCGATTGAAAAAACAAAGCATAAGCCGCTCATTAAGAGCATGGATAGATTGTCAGGCTTCATTACAAAGCATTATAAGATTTGGCTTGTTATCTTCCTTGTTCTTTTAGCTCCGGCAATTTATGGAAACAGCAATACAAAGATTTATTACAACATTGCAAAATCTCTTCCATCCACACTTGAGAGTAATGTGGCAAATGAAAAGCTTGAAGAAGACTTTGATATGAGTGTTCTTCACATGGTTATGATGGATAAGAACATGGACGCAAAGGATAAGCGTGACATGTTAAATGCCATCGATGAGGTGGACGGTGTTAAGTGGACGATCAGCTTAAATTCCTTAGTTGGTGCAACTATTCCTGATTCTATGATTCCAAAGGATATCAAGAGTATGCTGCAAAGTGATAATTGGGAGCTTGCGTTTGTATGCTCACAATATCAGTCAGCGACAGAGGAAGTTAACAGTCAGATTGCCCAGATCAATGACATTGTAAAGGGTTATGATGAAAATGCAATGGTAATCGGTGAAGCTCCTATGATGAAGGACCTTGAGGATGTAACAAATATCGACCTTCAAAGTGTTAACACTGTATCAATGGCAGCGATTTTCATTATTATCATGATTATTTTCAAGTCGATTTCACTGCCAATTATTCTGGTAGCAGTAATCGAATTTGCGATTGCAATTAATATGGCAGTGCCGTTCTATCAAAACATTAGTCTTCCGTTTGTTGCTTCTATCGTTGTCGGAACTATTCAGTTAGGTGCGACAGTAGATTATGCAATCCTGATGACGAGCCGTTATCAGAAAGAGAGAAGCAGAGGAAAGAATAAAAAGGAAGCTGTCAGTGCAGCACATAAGGCAAGCATTGAATCTATTATAACGAGTGGTCTTAGCTTCTTCGCAGCAACATTTGGTGTATCAGCTTATTCAAAGGTTGATATGATTGGTTCCATCTGTACACTTCTTTCAAGAGGTGCATTAATCAGTGTTGTCGTTGTTGCACTTGTTTTGCCGGCAATGTTCCTGATTTTTGATAAAGTAATTTGTAAGACATCAATTAACTTTCTTGGAAAGAAATAAAAAGTAAAGTAACTGGCGTGCACAAGCGTGCAATTCTGATTTAGAAATGAGAATGAGGGTGTTATATTATGAATAGAAATCATATGCTGAAAAGAAAAATGACAGCCGGACTTGCAGTCGGCATGGCAGTAGCAGTAGGAAGTGTTCCAATGGCAATGGCTGCGAACACAGTAAATACAACAGATTCATCAAGCAGTGTATCAAAAGAGGAAACCGTCTATGTAAATGCAGATGCATCTGGAAATCCACAGCAGATCACAGTATCTAACTGGTTAAAGAATGCAGGCAGTGAAAGCAGTGTTGAGGATCAATCTGATCTGACAAATATAAAGAATGTAAAAGGTGATGAAACCTTTAGTGAGAATGGTGACAGCCTGACATGGAATACAGATGGCAGCGATATTTATTATCAGGGTCAGAGCAATAAGGATCTTCCTGTATCTGTAAAGTTTACATACTTCTTAGATGGACAGGAAATGCAGCCGCAGGATCTTGTCGGCAAGAGCGGTCATCTTCAGATCAAGATTCAGTATACTAACAACGAGAAGAAGAGTGCAAAGGTAGATGGAAAGAATGAGACTATTTATAGTCCATTTGTAATGCTGACTGCAATGATTCTTCCAGATGATACATTCTCTAATGTCACCATCGACAACGGAAAGGTAATTTCCGATGGAAGCAGAAATATTGTTGTGGGTGTCGGAATGCCTGGTCTTAAGGATAGCTTAAAGCTTGATACACTTTCTCTTTCTACAGATGATGAAGACAAGAACAGCGAAGACAAAACGCTTGATATTGACATTCCAGATAGCGTATCGATTGAAGCTGATGTAACAGATTTCTCAATGAGTTCTTCTCTGACAGTTGCATTGTCTGACATATTAAAGGATATTGATTTTAATGATGATGGCGCATTAGATGATATTAAGGATGCGCTCGATGAGCTTACAGATGCAGCAACACAACTTGTTGATGGAACCTCTGATCTGTATGATGGTGTGGAGGAACTTGACGAGAAGTATGGCGAGTTTGATGATGGTGTTAAGGAATTAAGAGATGGCACACATGATCTTTCGGATGGCGTTGGTGATCTGACAGATGGTGTAAATAAACTTGCAGATGGAGCAAAGCAGTTACAGAGCGGAGCAGGTGATCTTGCAAGCGGAGCAAAGACGCTTGACGATGGAGCTGGAAAGCTTCAGAGTGGTTCTAAGGATCTTGTAAGTGGTGTGAGTCAGCTTGCAAGTGGTGCAACTGTACTTCAGAGTGGAGCAGGTCAGTTACAGAGCGGTGCAGGACAGTTACAAAGCGGAGCAGCACAGTTACAGAGTGGTGCAGGTACATTACAGAGTGGAATCAATGATTATACATCTGGTGTCGATCTGTTAAATGCAGGTATTCAGGCAAATCTGTCAAGTGACAGTGAATTAAACACAAAGGTTTCTCAGTTTGCCCAAGGAATCAACACACTGGCAGCTGGTGTTAACAGCTACACAGCAGGAACAGATTCTTTAGCAGATGGCGTAACAGCATACGTTGCAGGCGAACAGCAGCTTTCACAGGGCGCACAGGCACTGACTCAGATTCAAGGTGCGTTAAGCACACTTACTGCAGCACTTGATGGAGAGGGAGAGACGACAGAAGATCTTGTCGCAGCGTCAAATGCACTGGCACAGGGAACAGAATCCTTAAAGGCTTCCTTAGGAACTGACGAGACTAAACAGTTAATGACTCTGTTAGACAGCATGTTGAAAACTGGAAATGAGCTGATCACAGAAGCAAGTGGATTATCTAGTGTTATGAAAGAGCAAATCGTAGCACCAGTTCAGGGCATGATGGAAAATGCTGAATATTTGATGAATCAGATCACGGCAGTACAGAGCTACACTGTTGAGTTAGCAAAAACAGCAGCAACGGCAAAGGATACGATTAATGCGCAGATCGCTAATGCAAACAATGAATTATCAAGTGCTGCACAGGGACTGGCTGACAGTGTAAATAATGCAGCAAATGCGCAGATAAACAATGCAAATACGCAGATCGCCAACGCAAATGCACAGATTGACAGCGCAAGAGCAGTTCTTCAGCAGCAGCTTGACGCAGCAAATGCAGCAGGAAATACTGAGCTGGCAGCATCGTTACAGACAGCAATTAATAGCCTTGGAAATGTAAGTGGAGTAGAGGCGGTAAATGTTGACGCACCAGCATATACTCCAGTACAAGGAATTGATGGAATGACGCTTCCAACATTGAATGCGGATTTGGAAGGTATGGCAGCGAAGGTAGAGAGCATTAAGAATACCTTTGATACTCTTCAGACAACTGTTGCAGGTTTAATTACCTCACTTACAGATGTACAGACAAAGATTGACAGTATTACTTCTATGAAGGATCAGATTCCGGCGGCAGATGTCACTGCGCTTAGCACGGGTGTTGATTTACTTGACTCTAATATGCAAGATTTCAATGCAGAAATGGGTAATCTTTCAACACAAGTTGCTACATTAAACACGCAGGCTTCGGCAGGTATCAAACAGCTGTTAGATGGTTTTGCACAGCTTGATGCAAACAACGATACACTTACAGGTGGTGCAGCACAGTTAAAGGCAAACAGTGCATCTCTTACAAGCGGTGCAGCAGCACTCCAGACTGGAGCAGGACAGCTGATCGAGGGATTAAATCAGTTAAGCACACAGATGATGGCAGGAGCAGGACAGCTTGCAGCAAACAGTCAGACACTTCGTGATGGTGCAGCAACCTTAAAGGGCGGCATCGACAGTGCAAAGAACGGAATTGACACCTTAAAGAGCGGAACTGACACTTTAAAGGGCGGAACCGATACTTTAAAGACAGGTGCAGATACCTTAAAGAGTGGTGCAGGTACATTACAAAGCGGAATTAACACATTAAAGTCTGGTACAAGTGCACTTAGCAGTGGTGCAGATACATTGAAGTCTGGAACTAATGATTTGAGAAAGGGAACACTTGACTTAAAGAGTGGTGCACAGACGTTAGCAGATGGCGTTAGTGATCTTAAGGATGGTGCAGATACGTTATCAGATGCAAGTGATGATGTAGTAGATGGAATCAGCGAGCTTAAGGATGGCGCAGAGGATTTAAAGGACGGTATGCAGGAGTTTTACGATGAAGGAATCAGCAAGATCAAGGATCTGGCTGATGAGAATCTTACAGTAATTCTTGACCGCTTAAAGGCTCTGACCTCAGATGAGATTTCATATGATACCTATAGCGGCAGAAGCGACAGCATGAATGGTTCTGTTAAGTTCATCATTGAGACTGACGAGATCGAATAATTAAAAAAACACCATGTACTGCAATGAGCACATGGTGTCTAAAAAATACTATATTTGGATCAGCGAAGACTTTCTAATACATTTTCGTGAATCCGTTCTGAGAGCTGTCTGTAAAGGCAGCTCTCTTCTTTTGTAAAGTCGCGCATGCAGGTGCATTCAAAATCATTAATTGCAGCTTTCAGATCGTCAAGCACTGGCGCGGCTGTCTCAAGCAAACGAACTGAAAAATGCTGTATCGGAAGAGGCTGAATGAAACCGCGCACCGAAAGATGAGAGAGCGACAAAGAAAGAATATGAAGTGGGAGCTGTGCATAATTGGCCAGCTCTTTTTTTGTTGTAAATGGAATTGGATTTTCCAAAGCAAGTAAAAGGCAGGCATCATTTAGTGTCAAATCATGCTTAATAGCAGCAGATTCAAGATAACGATACAAAAGCATTTTGCTGCGGTATGCATCAATAAAAATGCCATGTCCGTTTAATGCCTGTGGAGATACACTTGTTCGTTCACTGCCTAATTTTTTCGATCCAGGAAGAATTGAAGGCATTACAAATCCATCCTTTGCTGAGTCGATCAAAAAATGGTAGATTCTCAGTCGGTTTTTCTCATAATATGCTTCATCAAATGTGTGTTTATAAAAATTGTTATAATACTCAAAAATTTCAAGCTTCATCTTGACAGTATTGGAGATCGTTACACTTTGACTCACAAGAGAACCTTTTGTTTTGACATAGTAATAGATCGGAACCTTCAATGCAATAAAACGCTCAGCATATCTTATATACTCCAGATTAAACATAAAATCTTCACACCAATTAATCTGTACGTTCATGCGAAGCTCATGCTTTTCAATAATGTCACGGCGATATAGCTTATTCCAAATAACACCATAATAAAAGTCTGCCGGATTTTCCATCATATGGTGGGAAAATTCTTCTTTTGAAAGTACGGCATCCTCATCAATATCTCCTTTTTGAGAAACACGCTCCCCATTGACACGATAAAAATCTGCTATTACAAGATCACAGTTGTTTTTCTCAGCAGTGCGCACAAGAAGCTTTGTAGCATCTGGTGTAATCCAATCATCACTATCTAAAAATTGTATGTATTTTCCGTGAGCCAGATCAAGCGCTGTATTTCTTGTATCAGATACGCCGCTGTTATTTTTGTGAATGACATTGACGCGGTTATCAAGGGCGGCATATTCATCGCAGATCGCACCAGAATCATCGGTGCTGCCGTCGTCAACAAGAAAAAGTTCATAATCAGTAAAATCTTGATTTAAAATGCTGTCTGCACAGCGTCGAAGTGTCTTTGCAGAGTTGTATACAGGCACTATAATACTAACTTTAACAGACATAAAGCCTATCCATCCTTTCTATTTCCTGAAAAATAAGTATTTGGTTTGCGTGTACAAATCAACTTTTTATATTCTTATTTTACCAGAACTGTTTTTGAAATGCTATGATGATTTTCTTAAATTTCTTACATTTTACGCTTTTTTGTAAATTGTAATTAACTGGCAATTTGGTAAACTGGTAACAGCTCATGAGTAAAAAGCATCTGCTTTGAGATATTCTTGCAGAGAGCTGAACTTGTGAACTGCAATGGAAAGAAAGAGCAGAGGATGGATATGACAGGAACAATCATAGGAACAGGTGCATGCGCTGCATCACATGTAATGGAAAATGATGATCTGGCACAGTTTGTTGATACAAGCGATGCATGGATCACAGAGCGCACCGGAATAAAAAGACGTCATATTGCAGAAAATGAGACGGTTTCCTCTTTAGCAGTTTGTGCAGCAAAAAAAAGCACTTTTGGATGCGGAAATTTTAGCGGATGAGATTGGTCTGATTATTGTTTCCACTATGACCCCAGAGAGCATCATGCCGAGTACGGCATGTCTTGTGCAGGCAGCAATAGGTGCTTCTAATGCATTATGTTTTGATCTGAACGCAGCATGCAGCGGTTTTGTGAGTGCATTTGTCACGGCGCGTACATATCTTGAAAGCAAAATTGTACGCTATGCACTTGTCATCGGAAGCGAGGTGCTTTCCAATGTAGTGGATTGGCAAGACAGGGGAAGCTGTATATTGTTCGGCGATGGCGCCGGTGCAGTTATATTAGAAGCATCAAAAAATGATTCATGGGTTCCTGTTCTTCATGCTGATGGAAGACAGTCACAGGCACTTACCTTAAAGAGTCGTCATGATGCAAATTGGCTGTTTGAAAAGGAGCATCCAGACTTGTTTAAGCGCGACTACTTTATAAGCATGGATGGCAGAGCTATTTTTCAGTTTGCCGTGCGCAAGGTGCCAGAAGTAATTGACGAACTTCTAGAGAAGAACAATCTGAAAAAAGAAGAGATTGCATATTATCTTCTTCATCAGGCAAATCGCCGCATTGTAGAGGCAGTGGCAAAGCGTATGGATCAGCCAATTGAAAAATTTCCAATGAATTTGGATGAATATGGAAATACCTCATCAGCATCAATCCCGATTCTTCTTGATGAAATGAATCAAAAAAAGCTGCTTCATGACGGTGATAAAATTATCATTGCAGGCTTTGGCGGAGGCTTAACCTGGGGAGCAGATGTGATTACTTGGAGAAAGAAGTAAGAACGATCAAAGCAGAAACCGCAAAAAACGGTAAAACAATAATTTATTATAAAGGAGAAATGAAAATGTTTGAAGAAATTAAGGCTATTGTAGCAGAAAACTTAGGTGTAGAGGAAGACAGCATTACAATGGAGTCCTCTTTCAAGGATGATTTAAAGGCAGATTCTCTTGATTTATTTGAGATGGTAATGGCACTTGAGGAAAACTATGGAATTGAAATTCCAACTGATGATCTGGGTCAGCTTGAGACTGTTGCTGATGTAATTGATTATATTCAGAGTCATAAAGAGTAAATAACATACGATCATGAAACAAGAGTATGTTCATGATTATAAATGAGAAACGAGAAAAGGCAGGAAAAAAGGATGCAGACAGAATTAACCAGATTGCTTGGAATCCAGGCACCAATCATTCAAGGCGGAATGGCATGGGTGGCGGAACATACGCTTGCAGCAGCAGTATCAAATGCAGGCGGACTTGGTATTATTGGTGCCGCAAATGCACCGGCTGAGTGGGTCAGAGAACAGATTCGCCTGACAAAGCAGCTGACAGATAAGCCGTTTGGCGTCAATGTCATGCTGATGAGTCCGTATGCGCCAGAGATTGCACAGGTAGTTGCAGAGGAGGGCGTAAGTGTTGTTACGACAGGTGCAGGAAATCCAGAGAGCTATATGGCACTCTGGAAATCAAAGGGCATTAAGGTGATTCCAGTCGTTGCATCCGTTGCTTTAGCAAAAAGAATGGAGCGAGCAGGAGCAGATGCTGTTGTTGCAGAAGGATGTGAATCAGGTGGTCATATTGGTGAGAGTACGACAATGACACTTGTTCCGCAGGTAGTTGACGCATTAAATATTCCAGTTATTGCGGCAGGCGGAATAGCAGATGGCAGAGGTCTTGCAGCAGCTTTTATGCTTGGGGCATGCGGTGTACAGATGGGAACTCGTTTTGTTGCGACAAAGGAGTGCTGGGCACATCAAAATTATAAGGATAAGATTTTAAAAGCAAAGGATATTGATACGAAAGTAACAGGCAGAAGCACTGGTCATCCAGTCAGAGCACTTAGAAATGAAATGACAAAGCAGTATCTTGATCTGGAAAAGAAAGGTGCAACGCTAGAGGAACTTGAGTATCTGACGTTAGGCGGTCTTAGAAAGGCTGTTGTAGAAGGCGATGTAAAAAATGGAAGTGTCATGTCTGGTCAGATTGCAGGAATGATCAAAGAGGAGTTAACTTGCAGGGAGGTCATTGAAAACATTGTGGCTGAGGCGGCAAAACTTCTTGAGAAAGGGGCATGTTATGAGTAAGCTTGCATTTATTTTTCCAGGACAGGGTGCGCAGAAAGCTGGAATGGGAAAAGATTTCTATGAAAACAGTGAAGCCGCAAGATCATTTTTTGATCAAGCACAAAAAATTCTTGACTTCGATTTGAAGGAAATGTGTTTTGGTGAGCACGAAGAACTTAACTTGACAGAGTACACACAGCCATGTATGGTAAGCGTTTGCCTTGCAATTGTGCAGGAACTAAAAAAACGCGGCATTAATCCTGACATCACAGCAGGCTTAAGCCTTGGAGAGTATGCAGCAGTTGCAGCAGCAGGCGGCATGAACGAGCTAGATGCTATAAAGTTAGTGCGACGCAGAGGAATTTTGATGCAGAGCACTGTTCCAGCCGGTGAAGGCGCAATGGCAGCTGTTTTAGGATTAGATGCAAAAAAAATAGAAGAAATTCTTGAAAGCTTTGAAAATGTATGGATCGCAAATTATAACTGTCCTGGTCAGATAGTAATAACTGGTCTGACTAATGAGGTGCAGCAGGCATCTTTAGCATTAAAAGAGGCAGGTGCAAAGCGTGTTGTGGAGCTTAAAGTCAGTGGACCATTTCATTCCCTGCTTTTAAAACCAGCAGGAGAAGCGTTGCTTAAGGAGATGGAATCAATGTCATTTTCAACGCTGCAGGTTCCTTATGTTGCAAATGCGACTGCCGAAATAGTGACAGACAGTAAAAAGATCAGTACATTTTTTGCAAAAGGAATTTATTCTTCTGTTCGCTGGCAGCAAAGTATCGAGACAATGCTTGAAAACGGTGTGGATACTTTTGTTGAGATAGGACCTGGAAAGACACTTGCAGGTTTTATGAGAAAGATTGCACCAAAGGCAACTGTATATAACGTATCCTCTTTCGAGGATGCCATAGCACTTGAAAAATGTCTGTCAAAGGCGTGAGGTAAAGTATGTTAGAAGAAAAAATTGCAGTCGTAACAGGGGCATCCCGCGGAATCGGAAGAGCCATTGCAAAGGAGCTTGCGCTTAAAGGAGCATTTGTAATTGTTAATTACAATGGCTCAAAACAGGCAGCTGATGAGACAGTAAATGAGATTACACAGGCAGGCGGCAAGGCTGTAGGTGTGCAGTGCAATGTGGCAGATGCAGCCGAGTGCGAAGCTTTTATAAATAATATCATTAGCGAATATGGTCGAATTGATATTTTAGTCAACAATGCAGGAATCGTGCGTGACAATCTTTTGATGCGTATATCAGAGAAGGATTTTGACGCAGTCATTGATACAAACTTAAAGGGAACTTTTCATACGATGCGTCTCGTGGCGCGTCCAATGCTTCGCCAAAGAAGCGGAAGAATTATTAATATTTCTTCAGTGGTTGGTATTTTTGGAAATGCAGGACAGGCAAATTATGCGGCATCAAAGGCTGGTGTTATAGGTCTTACGAAATCAGCAGCAAAGGAACTTGCATCGCGCGGCATCACCGTAAATGCTGTAGCACCAGGTTTTATTGAAACTGATATGACGCAGAAATTAAGCGAGCAGGTAAGAAATCAGATTCTTAGCCAGATTCCGGCAGGCACATTTGGAAAGCCAGAGCATGTGGCAAAAACAGTGGCCTTTCTGGCGTCAGATGATGCGTCATACATTACCGGTCAGGTCATTCAGGTCGATGGCGGAATGTAATCTATAATAACATAGTAGAAAGGCAAGGATAATTGATGAAAAGAAGAGTAGTTGTGACAGGCTTGGGCGCTGTGACTCCAATTGGAAATACAGTAGAGGAGTTCTGGAAGGGAATCCGCGATGGAAAGGTAGGAATCGGACCTATCACTCGTTTTGACACGACTGGTTATAAAGTTACGCTTGCTGCCGAGGTAAAGGATTTTAAGGCAGCAGATCGTATGGATTTTAAGGCAGCAAAGAGAATGGATCGCTTTTCACACTATGCTGTGGCAGCATCAAAAGAAGCACTTGAGGATTCAGGTCTTGATCTGTCAAAAGAGGATGCATTTCGCGCAGGCGTTGTGATAGGTTCAGGAATTGGTTCTCTTGAGATGATGGAATCAGAGCATGAAAAGATTTTAAAGGGACAGGTGAACCGTGTCAATCCGCTTATGGTTCCTAGAATGATTTCAAACATGGCAGCAGGAAATGTTTCAATTCAGCTTGGACTTCGCGGAAAGTGCACGAATGTCGTAACAGCTTGTGCATCTGGTACACACTGCATTGGAGATGCATTTCGTGCAATTCAGTATGATGATGCTGATATTATGTTTGCAGGCGGTGCAGAGAGCAGTATCTGTCCGACAGGAATTGCAGGATTTCAGTCACTGACTGCTCTTTCAACATCAGATGATCCGCTGTACGCATCAATTCCGTTTGATAAAAACAGAAAAGGCTTTGTTTTAGGAGAGGGTGCAGGTGTAGTTGTTCTTGAGGAGCTTGAACATGCTAAAGCGCGCGGTGCTCATATCTATGCAGAGGTAGTAGGCTATGGAGCTACAGCAGACGCATTCCATATCACTTCACCATGCGAAGATGGAAGCGGTGCAGCTAAGGCAATGGAGCTTGCCATGACAGAGGCAAAGACTGCTCCAGAAGAAATCACATATATTAATGCACATGGAACTGGAACGCATCACAATGATCTTTTTGAGACGCGTGCAATTAAGTTGGCATTTGGAGAGGCAGCAAAAAATGTCTGCATCAATTCAACAAAATCCATGACAGGCCATTTGCTTGGAGCAGCAGGAGGCGTCGAGTTTGTTGTATGTGCAAAGTCTGTTGAGGAAGGCTACATTCATCAGACGATGGGCACAAAAGAGACTGACGAGGAATGTGATCTTGACTACACAATTGGGGCGCCTAAGGAAAAAGATGTTGTCTATGCGATGAGCAATTCACTTGGATTTGGCGGCCATAATGCTTCAATTTTAATAAAGAAATACGAAAATGCGTAAAGGTGGTAAAAGTCATATGGAATTGGACGATCTTTTAAAGCTGATCGATCACGTATCAAAGTCAAAGCTGGATGATTTTTGCTACGAGACAGGAGAGATAAAGCTTCGCCTAAAGAAAAATGCAGCAAAGGAAATCGTTGTGCAGCAGAAAGAAGTAAAAAACGCAGCGTCAGAATTTGCCATTGTTCAAAATTGTGAGGATGTTTTTGACGCAGATACATCAAAAAAGACAGATGAAGCATCATCTGACAAATATATTGATTCTCCTCTTGTTGGTATCTTTTATACGGCACCGGGAGAAGGAGAAGCACCGTTTGTATCAGTAGGTGACCGCGTAAAGAAGGGTCAGACGCTTGGCATTGTAGAGGCAATGAAGCTGATGCATGAGATTACCTGCGAACAAAATGGCATTGTAAAAGAAATCTGTGCACAAAACGGTGATGCTGTCGAGTACGGTCAGAAGCTGTTTATTATAGAAGAAGCTTAAGCCAAAAATTGGAGAATCAGAATATGAATCATTTAGATATTAACCAGATTAAAGATATTATTCCGCATCGCCATCCGTTCTTATTAATTGATTACATAGAGGATTATGTACCGGGTGAGTATGCTGTTGGATATAAATGTGTATCATACCGTGAGGAGTTTTTTGCCGGTCATTTTCCGCAGGAACCAGTTATGCCAGGTGTTTTGACAATAGAGGCACTGGCGCAGACGGGAGCGGTTGCAATTCTTTCACTTCCGGAAAATAAGGGAAAAACAGCTTACTTTGGCGGAATTGACAAGTGCCGTTTTCGCGGAAAAATAGTGCCTGGTGATAAGGTACGTCTTGAGACAAAGATCATCAAGACAAAAGGACCTGTAGGTATTGGAGAGGCAGTTGCAAGCGTGGATGGCAAGGTAGTTGTCCGTGCTGAGTTAACATTTATGATAGGATAGGAGATAACATGATCAGGAAAGTTCTTGTAGCAAACCGGGGAGAGATTGCAGTGCGCATTATTCGTGCCTGCCGAGAGATGGGGATTGAAACGGTAGCAGTCTATTCAGAGGCCGATAAGGATGCGCTTCATGCGAAGCTCGCAGATGAGGCAATTTGTATCGGACCGGCAAAGCTTAGCGAGAGCTACCTGTCAATGGAGCGTATCATAAGTGCAACAATTGTGTCAGGTGCAGAGGCCATTCATCCAGGCTTTGGATTATTGTCGGAAAACAGCCGCTTTGCAAAACTGTGTGAAGAATGCAACATTATTTTTATCGGGCCAGATTCTAATGTGATTGCTAAACTTGGTGACAAACAGGCTGCCAGAGAGACTATGATTAGTGCCGGTGTGCCAGTTATACCTGGCGGTGATCATGCAGTGTATGATGAAAAGGATGCGAAAGAGACTGCAAAAAAAGGTTGGTTATCCAGATTATGATTAAGGCAGTCCTTGGCGGAGGCGGCAAGGGAATGCGCACGGCAAAGGATGAAGAAGAGTTTGTAAAAAATTTTGCAATAGCACAGGCAGAAGCAAAGCAGTCATTTGGCGATGATGCTATGTATATTGAGCATTTTATTACAAGACCGCGTCATATTGAATTTCAAATTCTTGCAGATTCTTATGGGAATGTAATTCACCTCGGTGAGCGTGACTGTTCTATTCAAAGAAATCATCAGAAGATGATCGAGGAGGCGCCAAGTGCAGCGTTATCGCCAGAACTTCGTCAAAGAATGGGAGAGACAGCAGTGCGTGCAGCCAAGGCAGCAGGTTATGTTAATGCTGGCACAATTGAATTTTTGCTTGAGCGAGATGGCAGCTTCTATTTTATGGAGATGAATACAAGAATCCAGGTAGAGCATCCCATTACGGAGTGGATCACAGGAATAGATCTTATTAAAGAGCAGATTCGAATCGCTGATGGAAAGAGGCTTTCTTATACACAGGATCAGGTAAAGATTAGTGGCCATGCAATTGAGGTACGAATAAATGCAGAGCGTCCAGAGGAGAATTTTTTGCCATGTCCAGGAACTATTACAGGACTTCATCTGCCAGGAGGCAAGGGAGTGCGCATTGACTCTGCAATTTATAGTGGCTATACGATTCCGCCATATTATGACTCAATGATAGCAAAGATAAGTGTGTGGGCAAAAAACAGACGTGAGGCAATTCAAAAAATGCAAAGTGCGCTCGGTGAGGTAATCATAGAGGGCGTTGATACCAATGTCAATTATCAGTATGCGCTGCTTAATCATCCGGATTTTCTGGCAGGAAATATTGACATTGAATTTATTGACCGTATTCAGCAGGAGGCATAAAGATTATGAATCTCGATCATGTATTTAAAAAGACATTGGTGCGGCCATTTGCCGGAATCCGCAAGAAACCAGAGGTGCCAGAAGGTCTTCTTTGCAAATGCAGCATGTGCAAAAAGGCGATAGTAGCAGAGGATGTTAGAAAAAATTTCTATGTCTGCCCAAGCTGCAATGGCTATTTTCGTGTCCGTGCACAGGAGCGTATTGCGCGAATTGCAGATGAGGGAAGCTTTCTTGAATGGGATAAGGATCTTGTGGGCAAAAATCCCATGGAGTTTGAAGGGTACGAGGAAAAAATTGCTGCTGCGAGGTTAAAGACACGATTAAAAGAAGCTGTTGTAACAGGACAATGTACAATAGGCGGCGAGCCGTGTGTGCTTTGCGTGATGGATGGCCGCTTTATGATGGCAAGCATGGGAGAGGCAGTAGGCGAAAAAATTACGCGTGCAGCAGAAGAGGCAACAAAAAAGAAGCTGCCTATTATCATTTTTACATGCTCTGGCGGTGCAAGAATGCAAGAGGGAATTATATCTCTTATGCAGATGGCAAAGACATCAGCTGCGCTTAAGCGTCACAGTGATGAAGGACTTTTATACATAAGTGTGCTTACCGATCCAACAACAGGCGGTGTGACAGCAAGCTTTGCTATGGAGGCTGATATTATTTTGGCAGAGCCAAAGGCACTTATTGGTTTTGCGGGACCTCGTGTGATAGAGCAGACGACAGGACAGCGCCTTCCGGCAGGTTTTCAGCGAGCAGAATTTTTGCTTGAGCATGGCTTTGTGGATCGCATTGTTGAGCGTCATGAGCAAAAGAAAGTGCTGACAGACCTTTTGCATCTTCATAGTGTATCGGCTGAATTGAAGATAAGTTCTTTCGCAGAAAAAACTGAAATTGAAAATGTCAAAGCAGCAGAAGAAAATATTCAGAAAAAATATTCGGCATGGGACCGCGTTTGCTTTTCACGCGATAAAAAACGTCCTATAGGTTATGATTATATTAATGCACTAATTGATCAGTTTTATGAATTTCATGGTGATCGAATAATGACAGATGATAAAGCTGTTACGGCGGGAATTGGCTTTTTTAATGGTCAGCCTGTCACGGTGATTGCACAGGAGAAAAATGAAAATTTTGGCATGTGTTCCCCGCAAGGTTATAGAAAGGCACTTCGTTTGATGAGGCAGGCTGAAAAGTTTCATCGTCCAATTCTTTGCTTTGTCGATACGCCAGGCGCTGCCTGTGGAATTGAAGCAGAGGAGCATGGCCAGGGAGAGGCAATCGCAAGAAATCTTTTTGAAATGTCATCTTTAAAGACACCAATTCTTTCCATTTTGATTGGAGAGGGCGGAAGCGGCGGTGCGCTAGCGCTTGCAGTAGCAGATGAGGTATGGATGATGGAAAATGCAGTATATTCCATCCTTTCTCCTGAAGGATTTTCAAGTATTCTTTGGAAAGACAGCAAGCGTGCAAAGGAGGCTGCTGACAGTATGAAGCTTACAGCTGCCGACTTGAAAAAGGCAGGAATTGTCGAGCGTGTATTTGAGGAGCCGGAACATTTTTCAAAGGATCAGATGGAAGATGTAGCAGAGGCACTTCGCAGCCAGATTGATCAGTTTTTATTAAAATAGGCAGTATGGACAGCATAGAGCTGTGCGAACACCGCTATCAGAGATTTCGTAAATATTGATTATGGCAGGGAA